>Ga0334884_1002060_pt1 | contig 27189 bp, 24 predicted proteins | sample GraSluR1_MG_7_FD_207215 | JGI IMG/M metagenome (GOLD analysis project Ga0334884, IMG submission 207215) | Sludge microbial communities from methane-producing bioreactor in Wageningen University, Netherlands - Granular Sludge_12_05 R1 | ecosystem: Engineered > Bioreactor > Anaerobic >...
TGAATTGACTGCAACAGACTTTCTTTTGCAGTTGAAGTTTAAAGCATCATTTTCACATTTAGTGCCTTAAATGCTACTGCTGCCTGATCTCCCAGTTTATACCCGGTATTTCTGAATTTCTCCAAGGGCATGACTGTAGTCAGCAAATTATCGCCGATATTCAGGGTAACCCGGGCCATATAGTCACCTTCATCTATTTCTACTATACGGCCTTCCATTCGATTAACCAGACCCTTATTAGCGGGAAGCCTGCAAGATTCAGTTATTATTCCTGTCTGATATTCCGAAAACGGCTCTGTTTCGCCCTGAAGGTGCTGGTGAAAGGCTTCGCACTCTTCTTCGCTCTGGGTGCAATAACTTAGAGTCTCGCATTTTCCGCATTCTTCTACGGCTGGTTGCTGGTGCTAGGCAAAATTTTCCATGTATGCATGATGTTCTTTTTCGGTACCGGTACAAAAACCATAAACTTCGCAATTTCTGCATTCAGGATACGAATATTGCATTACCTGTTCCCCCTTTAATATAACGAGGCGAAAAGCGGTCCGCCTCCTGGTTGCATCGATGGGTTGAAACTGCTCCGCAGTTTCTTCCGATGCTCTAACCCCCTGTGATTTGTCTACTGCCTGCGGACCCCCGCCTGGTATTTTCAGGCAGTCAACAAGCGATGTATTCTTATCCCCCCCTTTGCTATAGTTATTTCAACACCAACACTTGCTCTCTTTTATTGATCAGACCTTTCTTCGCTGGTGTAGGGTGCGTAAGAAAAGTCCATATCATCCAGCGTTTGCTTCTGATAAAAAGCTTTCCACATATAACCCGCCAGCTGAAACAGCTTATCTCTATTCTCTATCATTTCTATCCACTTTTTCGGTATAGCCTCTATTCCCATTTTTGTACCCAGTAAAGCACCCGTTATGCACCCGGTGGAATCACTATCTCCCGGATGATTGACAGCCGCAGACACACCCAGACTAAAATCTGACGGGAACTTGATAGCGCAGTACAATGCTATAGCCAGCGCCTCTTCAGCTACCCAGCCTTCTCCCAAGCGGTTGATGCTGTCGGCCGCACTTAGTTCAGAATCGGCCAGTTTTCTGGACAGATAAAGCTTGAGCAGAATTTCCCGGCTGCCATTATGGTGCCGGAGAATCTCCATCGAGGAGTCAAGGGCCTCCTCCAGGGAATTATCCTGCACCAGCCGGGCGGTTATATCCGCCAGTACACCCGCACTCAGGTATCCACTGGGATGATCATGGGTCAACCGGGCAAAATCTGCTCCGCATATAAAAGCTTCCCCGGGGGGATAAGCCAATCCTGCCGGAGCTGCTCTCATAACTCCGCCGCAGCCTTTGCTGTCGTTGATCTTGCTATGAGTACAGGTCGTTCTTCTGATATGCAGGGCAGTCAAGCAGGTATGACCTGGTGCCCTGCGCTGTCCGTTGCAGTTCTGGCTTTCCATCCACTGCAGATAGGCCTTTAACACTTCATCAACCGGATCCAGCCCTGATTGTCTGGCCTGCAAACACCCCAGGGCGGTAGCTATAGACATCTGAGTATCATCGGTATAAGTACCGGCCTTGAAACCATACCAGGGGTAAAGATCTTTCATTCCCCCGGCTCCGAATTCATTAATGATACCACTCATATCCATGAATTCTATCGGAGCCCCCAGGGCATCGCCTATTGCCAAACCTAGCAGGCATCCCTGATACTTTAACAGAGCTGCTCCCACAATACTTCTCCCCCCTTTAGAAGCCCGGGCTGTAATTATTTCTCTTCTTTACTTACAGCCATACGGGATACAGTTTAGAATTATAAGTCGTCTGATCCCGGCACCAAGGACTCCTCTCTGTCTTCAGTGCCCTATCCTAACTACGAACTATGACCACCTCACTTCCATAATGCTAGAAACCGATTAAATTTTTGAACTCCATTTAATTATTGGTATTATTGCTATTGTTTTTATATTTGACACAAAACACCTCATTCCTTCTCCGAGCATTATTCGCCAATGAGTCTTTTTCTACTCGCCGGCAGGCCTGCTTGGAGAATGAAAAGACTCCTCCCTTTTAGTCCGATATGTATGACATTGCGGGCATACTCCCGTCCGTTCCAATGGTATTTCAGTAACCAAATAACAGCATTTCCATATTATATATCATCAGATAAGAAAGGAGATGATCCCTATGCCCGATGGAAAAAAGCATTTTCATTACCATCCTTTAAACAGAATCTGTTTTACTCCGGTTAAAGATGCTTATATATCAGAATTTTATCCGAACATTAACTTTGGAGATCGTTATTACCTATTTGCCAACCAATTTCAGGGCCGCAAGGATGAATACCAGTCTTTGCTGAAATTCGATCTATGTGAAGACCGGTGCAGGATGATACCACCGAACAGCTTTATCACGGATGCCTGTTTGAGATTGTGGGTCTTTCGCAATGAGGTTCCCCAAAACAAAACCACTGATTTATGTGCTTATCCTGTACTCCAAAAATGGAGAGAACTGCAGGTAACCTGGAATACCCGGCCTTTATTTGACCCAGGCAATTCTTTTTGCACCTGTGTTCCTCCCGGTTTCGTCAATGATTGGCTGGAAATAGACCTGACCAACCTGGTCAAAGCATGGTATAAAGGTTATGTGGTAAACAATGGCCTGCTGCTTAAATGCGATGAGCGTTTCGATAGTCTTTTGGCCTTTTACAGCCGTGAATTTAAGGACTCTACCTTCTGGCCCCGTCTATGTGTAACTTACGGGGTAAAATGCTGCGTAGATACCCACCGTCCCCGGATTAATTTCGCAGAATTATAGAATTGACCCATCCCACACCCTGGTGCCGGGATGCATCCCGGCACTGCTTACTCTCTCATATCCTGCAGCAAGGGATTTTACCATCAGAGAAAATACCTTTTATTTGGCTGGTTAAAACCTGTAATGATTGTGATATATTAGTATAATAACTAATGACAGGTAGTATTTGCTATGCAGAAAGAAAAAGCCCGGGCCAGCATCGACACCTGCGGCATATCAGCTTATCAGCCTTTTTGGCGGGGAATCAAGGCCTCGATACCGATAGCGGTAGGTTATATTCCTATTGCGATTACTTTCGGACTGGTAGCCAGATCTTCCGGTATTCCGGATTATATAGCCCTTCTAATGTCTTTCATTGTCTTTGCCGGAGCAAGTCAATTTGTGGGGGTTAACTTGATTGCCCTGAGCACTAATCCCTGGGAAATCATATTGACCACTTTCATATTAAATCTGCGTCATTTTCTTATGACTGCTTCTCTATCCCTACGTATTGATGTCTCCTTGTCCAAGACCTGGCGATTTCTCTTGGCTTTTGGAGTAACCGATGAAACATTCTCAGTAGCTTCCATGCAAAAGGATCAATTACTTTCTCCCTGGTTTATACTGGGCTTGAATATGTTGGCCTTTACCGCCTGGAATGCGGGTACCTGGGCAGGCATATTCCTGGCTGCGGGACTGCCTTCAGCCCTGCAGGCCAGTATGGGCATTGCTCTTTATACCATGTTTATAGCTTTGCTGGTGCCGGCTTTGAAGGTATCCCGTCCCATCTTCCTGGTGGTATTGATATCTGTCGCAATCAATTCCGCCTTGGCCTGGATACCCTTCAGCCAGGAATTGTCAACCGGTTGGAGGATTATTGTCAGCACCATTACAGCTGCGCTGGCTGGATCGATCCTTTTCCCCCGGGGGATTGGGGGGTCTGAAGATGAATGAACTGCTGATGGTGGTGGTCGGTATGGCAATAGTGACCTATTTGCCCCGCTTGACTCCTTTGGTCATACTGAGGGATAAAAAACTGCCGCCTTTCCTGGGAACCTTCCTGCAATTTGTTCCCTACGCTGTTTTGGCTGCACTAATTTTCCCCGGAATTCTTTCTTCCACCGGAGAAACCTCAACGGCAGCCGCCGGGGCTCTGGCCGCTTTTTTTCTGGCCTGGATGCGCCTTAATATAATGCTGGTGGTTATGGGGGGCATAGCCGGAGCTTATTTGGGAACATTACTGTTCTGATGCTCCAGTTTTTCAACCTATTGCAGACTATTAGGGATAACGGTGTTTGATACCAGCACCGGACTGAAATTTTTGCCCCGTTTTATGCCCAGGCTTACATAATAGGCGCGATACTTGCTGAGATAAAGGCGACAGCATCCGCTGAGTTTCCTGGTTTGAATATCATGATACCTAAGCTGATCCCCCGCTTCGTATATCCTCAACACCATTTCCTGTCCTCGCTGTCCCGACGATGCCTCTTCTGCTTGCTTCTCCTCCAGAAAATTCTTATTTATAGACCAGCAGGCCATCCATGCATCATCCACCATCACCAGCTTGAGATGGTTTTCCAATTCCGCTGCCGTTTCTGTGTTATAAGCCATAATCTCGGGCGCGCTCTCGAAGTCCAATCCGTAACGTAGTTCCCGGCCCCCTTGCTTATGGTCGGCCGGCCGAGACAGAGTTTTGAGAAACCAGTATATCACCAGGGCGAAGAATACCAGGAATCCGACTCCTATTGCAGTTGGCAGCAAGGCTAATCCCCCCTCGAAATGAATTGTCTAGTTTATAGGCTTATTATGCCCTACTGTCTAATTAAAATTAGTTGGGATCGCCAATAAGATGTGTTAATTTATGCCTGCAGGGAAGATTGAAGCATATGACGCAAACCTGTCCCGGGCACTGCAATAGATCTTCGCTTCCAGCAAAATATGCTGTTTAATCTTTCATCTGATCAGTTATCAATACAGTATACCACCGCTAGTGTACCAGGTCCCACGTGCAGTCCTATTACCGGGCCTATAGATAAGGCCGGCACCTCCCGCTGGTATTCCTGGCCGAGGGTTCTGGCCAGTTCATCAGCCCGTTCCCGGTCATGTATATGGTGAACCAGCAGGTGCTTCAAACCATATTTGTCGGCATCTTCCTGCAGCAGATCGACGATACGTTTTATGGCTGCTTTGGTACCCCGGACCTTTTCTTTGACATCAGTCATACCATCGTTTACATATAATATGGGTCTGATTTTCAGCAGTGATCCCAGCAAGGCCGAAGCTCCGCCTATCCTGCCACCTTTGATTAAATATTCCAAGCTTTCCGGGACAAAATAAAATCGGATTTTTTCTCTGATCTCCCGGGCTACCTGCATGACTTCTTCCATCTTCTTACCGGCCCGGGCAGCTGCGGCAGCTTCAACTACTTGCAGCCCTAGCGCCATGCAGTTGGTTTTGGAATCGAACACCTCGATACAAGCCTGGGGATACTCTTCCAACAATATTTTTCTGGCATGCAGAGCCGACTCATAGGTGCCGCTCATTTTGGCCGATATGAATATACCCAGAACCTCCTCCTCGCGCATTATAATCTCTCTGAAGGTATCGATTATGGAACCCAGGGAGGGTTGGGATGAAGTGGGAATCACTTTCTCCCGCTTAATTCGCTCATAAAAATCAATGTAATCCACCGCATTTTCGTCATATGATTCATCGGGGAAATTCACCCCCAGGTTTACCATTTTAATATCCAGTTCCCTGCAGGTTTTTTCCGGTATGTAAGATGTACTATCGGTGACCAGCTTAACCGTCATTATGTTAACCTCCTCTTATTTGCTCCTCCAACTAATGCGCTGGCGTCAGTTGGGATTTGGATTCCGGTGTACGGCCGGCACACACTGCTTGGCCCGCAGCCGACACTAACAGGTTTTACGGCTTTAGCCTGGAACTTGTGTACGGTATTGTTGTCCTGGCCGTGCTCGGGATCGATACCACAAATATATTCTATTTGCTATCCAGTAATTTGTCGAGCAGGTAATCCTATCCGGGCGTGGGGTTTTATATAAGCCCTTGGTGCCGACCGCCAATATTTCCCTCCCTGCTTTAACACAGGTTGAATCCCCGGCAACAACTGCCGGTAATATATCATGGGCAGAATCACAGCGGCTAGCCTTTTATCTATTCAATAATATGGAAAGCAATGCTGCAGAAGCGCCTATAACCCCGGTGATGTAACCTAGTTTTTCCCATCCCAGCCTGCTGTTGTGCCGCTCTCCTTCCCGGTTGGCATCAAATCGGTCGAGACGACTCTCGCAGGCGTCTATCCGTTCTCTTATCCCATTGTAATCTCGTATAAGGGTCTGTATTATCTCTATCTTCAGGAATACTTCGTCAATTTTCCGGTTAGCCTTGTCGATCTTCTCCTGCAGCTGCATAATAAGGTTCCATTCCCGCTCATCGTCCCTGTTCATATGCTGCACCTCCCTGGAATGTTTTTACATTATTATATGAAATACCGGGGGCGGGTTTACCTGCTGCCAGGCAATATGAATAATTGCGCTAAACAGCCGGCCAGATGAAAGCCTTCCTGCCATTTACCGGAACTGAGATCAACAGAATAAAGTCGGTGGGTATGGTACAACTTATGATGTGAGAGGAAAGAAAGGAGCGAAATGGGTATGCGAATAAGCGCTGGCAATAAACTGGTGGGCAGCATAATGGAAGTAAAACCGGGGCAGGATATGACCGAAGTGATCCTGGATATCGGAGACCAGGCCGTTACAGCTACTATTACTTCGGGAGCCGCCAGTGACATGAACCTGAAGCAAGGCGATCAGGTTTTTGCCGTTTTTAATTCGACCTCGGTTGCTCTGATTAAAGGATAATCACCATAAGTTAGATGAATGTAAAAGAGCCGGCCTTCCAATATGCCAGCTCTTCTACTTTGGAGGTTTCTGAGTATACATTCACTACCTCCCTGTGTTAATATTATCACCCTCTGAAGCTCCGTCCCTAGTCCCCCGAGGTAATTCTGAATTTTTTGGGCTACGGCTTAATGCTCGTAATTTCCCCATTTTCCTTAAGGGTTTGCCTTCCGGATGAACTATACTTCACTTCCCAGGCGATTTATATTGGTTTAATATTATTTTATTCTTTCAGTCAAAATCTGTCAATGATTATTCAGAATTATTAGTCGAAATATTTCGACTTCGTGAATATTTTCCTTTGCTTATTTTACAACCGCAGACCTGAAAGTGATTTCAGATTTTCTCCAGTATGCGAGAGAACATGTACAGGGCGGTACCCGCTACGGCAATGGTAAAAATGGCCACTATTACTCCAACCTTATTGTTTTTTATAACTTCCCAAGCTCTGTTAATAACGATCTCCACCCTTGACCTTTAATTCCATTTCAGGATACTAAACCCATTCTACTCAACAGGTAATTTTTCCTGCCCAGACAGGGGAGTAATTACGTTATTGTTCTGTTGCTGGTCAAGAAAAGACCCTGATTCAGCCGAGAACCAGGGTCCTTTCAGGAGGAGTTTCGTATACCAGCTTTTCCGAATTTTCACTTCAGCATTTATGCTCAGGCAGCATGAAAAACTCTGTCTATAGAGTTTTCTTCCATGTAATAGTGTTCTATCAGGCGCTGATTCAACTCTTCCTTTCCCATGGGAAGGTGCAGCGTAAGGGGGCCATATATCGTGGCAAAGGCTGCAAATAAATTTTCCACCCATTTTTCCGGATACACGGCCTGATTCCCGGGCATAAATTCTTTGATCCATCTTGAGTTAGTATCTTCGACCGATTCTGCGTGATGCAGTTCTATTTGACCATAAATGGTTTGCATAATTTCCAGGTATCTTTCGCTCCAGTCCTCAATTATCCCTTCATAATTCAGTTCCATACCTATTGCCTCCTCTAGTCTATCCCACGGTTGATTACTGTACCGATATTATTACGTTCCATATATATACCACAATAACATCCTGCCTGCCCCTCGTCCGCAATTCAAACCAGGCATAATGATGTTCCCGCCTCTAAAAGCGGTAGATTTCTCCTAACAGTACCGGCGCCGGGCTCTAAACTCCGCCTCGTTGCTGCGACGGGGCAAAACTGCTTCTTAAATAGAATACATGCAAATCTTGTGCCACCACTTAACCGGCGGTTTTTTAAGCCGCGGCGTTTCCAAACCGGAGCCGCTATCCCTTCAAATGCCGCTAAACCAGAGGTACGAGATCTGGCTGATCTGGTCTTGTTATCTTGATTGGGATAATTTTTTTAGGCAGGAGCCGCATAAACCCACGAGCGATGCAATTATGTATTGCTCCAATACATAATTGCATCGCGCAGAAGGGGCCGAACTTGTCGAATCTTAAGGCAAGGTTGGCCAAGCAGTAATTGTCAGTTAGCATTAATTCATTTGTGTATTATTCTTGTCTATCCGTCCTTGGCTCATGTTCCCCTGGGGAGATGGGGAACATGGTTGGGCATATCCCAATTCCTATAGCCCTTTCCAGACAGGACCAACTAGATATATTTTTTAAACCGGCGTAAAATCTGATAGAAAGTTCCCCCGAACAGCAGTGAAAATACGATATTACCTGCGGCATGAATTAAATCAAACGGCAGGCTGGAAGCATATACGGCCAGAAATGTATTGATGTTTAGCGGATATACAAATGCTGCCCAATGCCAGATATTTATTACCCAGCCGTACAATACCCCGCATATCCCGGCCAGTACAGTAAAACTAACCAGCTGGAACTGATCTTGTTTGAGTGAAAGCAAGTGAGCCAGTACTCCGCACATTCCCCAGCAGAACATCTGCCAGGGGGTCCAGGGACCCTGGCCCAGGAAAAAATTGGACACCAGTGCGGCAACCGCACCAACCATGAACCCCACTTGGCCTCCGAAAACGTATCCGCTGATCATGATAATGAAAGTGGCGGGCTGAAGACTTACTATGGCGCTAAAAGCTATTCTGGACGCGGCTGCCAGCGAAGCCATGGTTGCCACCAGGGCTATTAGCTTGGAATTCACTCGCTGCTGCTCAAATTGCCGAAAAAAACTTAGAACAGCTGCAAATACTATGACGGTTGCAAGCAATGCCCAGTTTATGTTGTACAATGGATTTTCCGGGATAAGGGTAGCGGTCAGAAGCAGAACAACTATTATGATTCCTGCCAGATAACCGGTGTGACGCAAACCAGCCATTATATTATTTCACCTTCAATCCAACCCTAATATCTGCCTGAGTTTCATTATGCTATAGGCACATTGCGCCCGGCTGGCAGGAACCTCGGCTTGAAAGCCCGGATAGAGCAATCCCTGCTCCCCGGCCCCTTGCACCAGATCCGCATACCATTCGGGGCCTGAACCTGCCCCAGGAGCTTGGCCCGGCAGGGCTCTCACTAGGATTGCAGCCATTTGCGCCCCGGTAATATTCCCGTTCGGGTTATAAATTTCCCCAGGCATACCGGTCACGTACCTATTTTCAACACAAATATGGATGGAAGTAAATGCCCAGAAATCAGCCGGCACGTCTTTAAATGAACTGTCACCGGCATAGTCATCGGCAGACAAGCCAAGTCCCCTGACTATCATGGCGGCAAATTCTGCTCTATTTACTGGTCTCTCCGGTTTAAATGTGCCATCCGGGTACCCGCTCAACACTCCGGTTTTAACCAACTCCCCAATGGGTTCATAAGCCCAATAAGAACTGGGTACATCCGTAAATGAAGGCATAGCTGATTCCGGCGGTACCGGAACCTGCGGTCCTGCTCCTGCCTGCCCGGGCAGCCCGCATAGGGAGATTAGGGCTGTGGCAGTAGTCTGGATAGGACCGGCATCCACTCCCGGCATATAGTTGAAAAACCCACTGGGATCCTGAAGTCCCAGCAGATGAGTAACCGCGTTCTTATTATTTCTTGACCAGACTTCGGCGGTGGGAGACTGTCCTGTGCTGATCAGGGCTTGAATCACCCATGCGTCAGAAGCGGCATTGGACTTATCTCCTCCCAGGTAACCTGAACTGAAACCTCCGTCCTCTCCCTGGCAGCTCTTCAGATAAAGCAGGGCACCCTTAATCACCGCTGATTCCTCCAGGTTCTCCCCCAAAACCATCAAGGCCCGTATGGCTGCTGCGGTATCATCGGCGTCACTGGGTACACCTTCACACCAGCCGAACCCTCCATCGTTGTTCTGCCGGTCTGCCAGCCACTGCCGGGCTTTTTCGGAATCAGGCACCTGCTCTCCTGCTGCGTCCAGGGCCAGTATCGACCAGATGTGGGAATTAATAAAACCTTTCTCCCCCCTGACTATCCAGGCAAATTGTCCGTCTTCCTGCTGGAATGACAGGATACTGGAAATCAGATCTGTTCCATTATAGGACGGCTTTTGCTGCGACGAGCTTAATGCCAATAAGGTGCGGGCATAATCGCAGCTGCTCTTAAGTTCCTCGCTGCAGTTACTTATAAAACCCCCGGGGCTGTTACCGCCAACAGTCCATCCAGGGTCATCAATTTTTTCTCCTGCCGCCTCCAGGGCTAGAATTACCCAGCAGGTAACGGACTGGCTGCTGCTCTGTCCCGCACGGTAAGGAAAGCCCCCGTCTTCATTCTGAACTGATTGCAGGTAGTTCAAGGCCTCCCTCACTTCTCGGGGGTATGATCCGCTTGTCCCCAGGACGGTGCAGCAATTAACCAGGATTAACCATATCAGCATCAGGGCGATGGCAGTTTTATTTCGTCTCATAATCAGTTCCCCTTCCCTTATTGCACTTTCCATATTCTGCCTGCATCCAGGCAATGAATTGTTTCCTATCCAATAACCGGACCGCTTATTATTTGCTTTGCTCAGTCGGCTGTTACCAGAATGATACGGCATCCTGCCGGATAGAATGGGTCAATTCCTGCAAAACCACCACCCCATCCGCCACATTAATTACATTATCAGCTATTTTGTGGAAAAGCCTGGCCACCTGGGGTGAATAAAAGGTCGCATGCTGGAGCACTTTATATTTATCGCCCAGCTCAATTACTTCTCCATCAAACATCAAACATATATCCCGAGCGTATTCTGCGGCGAAATCAACATCATGAGTAACCATTACCACGGTAGTTCCCTGCCGATTTATTTCCTCCAGCAATCTGCCCAGTTCTTCCTTCAGTTGGTAGTCAAGCCCGCGGGTGGGCTCATCCAGCAACAGCAAACGAGGTTTGCTCGCCAAAACAGAGGCCAGGGCAACCCGCTGTCTTTCGCCGGTGCTCAAATCTCGGGGGTTGCAGTTGGTGTATGTGTCCAATTTGAATTTATAAAGCATTGTTTCGCTGTACCCATCTTCCTGCAGATTGAGGTTTTTCAGAGTAAAAGCAATCTCCTCCCGCACCGTGGGCATAAACAAAAAATCATTGGGATCCTGAGACAGGTAGGCAATCGAGGGAGCCAATTCTTCGACAGCCATTTCCCTGGTGTCCTGACCATCCAGAAATACTTTTCCTCGTCTGGGTCTTAACAGGCCATTGAGGTTTTTCAACAAAGTAGTTTTGCCGGCTCCATTTTCACCCATTATTGCAATAAAGTCTCCCTCTTTTACGGTCAGGCTGAGATTCTTAAGTACTTCATCGGTGCTATTGGGGTAGCTATACCAGAGGTCGGTGATTTCCAGCAGCGCTTCCCCTGGCTTCCCGGACAGATCACCAAAATCCCCTAAAGACAGGTCGGGTTTAATCCCCGCAGCGAGTATGGCCTTTATCATCTGCCGGCCCTGCTTGACAGTCAGGGGGAGTTCCTGAAAACCAGCCCGGGCAAACAACCCCGGCAAAGGGGGCAAATAAGTAACAGAAACCCGAGGCGGCCACATGACCCCGGCTCGGTTTCCAGTCTTAATATCAGCTGAAATAACGCCGTTCTCCATGACCAGGATTCTGTCGGCCAGATGGCAGCATCTTTCCAGCCTCTGTTCGATCATTATAACGGTGGTACCATGATCCTCGTTCAGCCTGCGAATGACATTCAGCAATTCCTCTGCAGCAACCGGGTCCAACTGAGAAGTAGGCTCATCCAGCAGCAGTATTCCGGGATGCATGGCTAAAACTGCAGCCAGAGCTACTTTCTGCTTCTGCCCCCCCGATAACTCGGATACATTATGACCCAGATAACTTGAAATTCCCAGTGAGCTGCTGATCTCCATAATCCGACGTTTAATTATTTGGGCGGGCAAACCCAGGTTTTCCAGCCCAAATGCTATTTCCTGCTCTACATTCATCATTACCAGCTGGCTTTCCGGATTTTGAAATACCATGCCCACTTCCTGCACCATTTGACGGCGGTCGATTTGAGCTGTGTCAATTCCATTTAAATATATCTTCCCGGTAAGATTACCATTGTAAAAAGCTGGTATCAAGCCGGAAATTGCACGCAACAAGGTTGATTTGCCGCTGCCCGAATTGCCGGTAATTATTAGCAGCTGACCTTCCGAAACTTCCAGGTTGATCCGATTCAGGGCTGGTTTAATAGTTTCCGGGTAACAATAGTTTAAATCCTGGATTTTAATGCCGGCCATTTCATCCACCCCCAGTTTAGAATAGCGGGAAGCAATAGAACCGAGGCAATAATTATCGCTCCTATCACTTCCGGGTGCTCTATGGGCTGCAGTACCGGATAATAGCTGAACGAAGACCAGCCTTGCCATGCAGACCAAATACCTGTCAACAGAGCTATCATGGTTAATACAATAATAAAACGATCCCGCGGACGCCAGAAATACCTTTCGTAACAGCTCCGGGGTCCGCTGCCGTACCCCCGGGCGTACATGGATTCCGCCAGTTGCATTGATCTTTCCAGGGATGACAACAGCATAATACTGATAATAGGGATTGAGTTTCGGGCTCGTTCCCACCAACTGCCAGAACTAAGATTAACCCCCCGACAGCGCTGGATTTCAGTAATCCTTCGAAAATCCTTTATCATCAAGGGAAACAATCGGGCTGATAGAGTAATGGCTAGAACAGATTTCCCTCCCATCCTGCTGAACAGCCTTAGGGCCTTATCCGGATCTATGGCACAGCTGTAGAAGCAGAAGATGCTTATTATAACCAGTAAACGCAAACTCATTCCCAGGCCATAGGCAATCGCCTCCAGGCTTACTTCCAGGGACCCAATCAATGGTAGGCCAGGCCCTTGGTAAATTATGGTAGATCCAGCCCGTGAAAAAAAAACATTAATCAATACAATCAGGGCTGCCATGAGCAGGCTGAATCTGATATAGCTTTTCCATTCCTTCAGGCTGCCGGCCGCCAGAATAACTGCCCACACCGATATCAGCAGCCCCAGCAAATAAACCGGATGGGAAAAAATCAAAGCCAGGACAAATACTACCGACACAAACACCATCTGGGTCAATGGATGCAGCCTGTATATAAGATTATCCTTGAACCGATAAGTAAGCATTACTTCACCCTATTTATCCTGGTTTAACGGCAGTGCTATTACCTCTGTGCCGCTTATGGCAGCATTATATTTTCCCTCGATTTGGTCCGGACTGCTGATTAAAATGTCCAGGGCCTGCTGAAAACCCGGCAAGTCGGTGCCGGATACCAGCCAGAGGGGAGATGTATCACCCAGGCCACTTCCAACCGCAGCTATCACTCCGGCATGCTTATCCAGACTCCTGACTGTCTGCCCCTGAAAGTTCAATAACTCCAGCCTGTCCTCAACAAAATGAATCCCGGTGCCATTACGCGGGCCGGCCTGATTAAGATCCTCGATATATGAAACACCGCTGATTTTCTCCCATTCGCCCAGTACTATAGTGGGTCCCTGCCGATTCAGCAGAAGGGCTTCATCCATGGTCATTACCTTTATACTGCCTACCCCCTTGGCCTTCAGTGCCTTCTCCAGCTTATACCCATCATCCAGCCGATCGGGCGGGCCCATTATGATGGTTGGTCTGATTTCCCCCCGGTAACCATGCAAAAATGGTTCGGGATAGCAGCCTATTACCGCTGAATTGCTCAGGCCGGCTTTCCAGGGGTGGTAGTCCCACCATATAACTTCACCGGGGCGGAGCAGATAGTCTGCTCCGCCTACGTCCGAACAGATGCCATTGACAAAATAAAACCAGTCCTGCATTTGCCCGTTCAATCCGGCGCTGGAATTCTTAAGACCATTGATACTGGCAATAAAGCCTCCCCCGTAACTGGTTTCCACTTTGGTCCTGTCTGCCAGCAAATCCATAACCGTCCCGCCATTTACTATATCTGCGGTTTCTTGCAATATTATCCTTTGGCCAAAATCACGGCTGATAATTAGTTTGACCGTAGCGCTGGAATTCCTGCTCTCGCTTATGTTTCTGCTTTGCTCAGGCGGCCCCTGAACTGCTGATGAAGCGTCATCAGCTTGGCTGTTGGCACCGAGGGGGTCTGCCTTTTCCGGAACGCTTTCCTCTTGTATCTCGATATCTTCGCCAACAATAACCTCCTCAGTATTTAAGCCGTCCTGTTCCTGTAAATGATTTCCAGCTTGAACTGCGCTGTTGTCTGGGCTGACAGCACATCCAGCCATGGTTATCAACAACAGCAACGCCAGCATTAAGCATCTCTTGATCTTTTTCACCATTTATTCCTCCGCTTGTTCCTTATCCCGGTCTCAGCTCTGCTCCTCCGCAAGAAGGTAATTGAGATACCGGTATACAGTGAGAGCAGCTTCCGCCCGGGTGATAGAATTATTTCCTCTGAAGGTGCCATCCTCATACCCGTTCATCAGTTTGGCCTGATAGCTGAAACTTATGCCAGGCAGAGCCCAGCTGGGGATTTCTCCTTTATCCGCAAAACTGACTGCCATCCCGCTTGGATCCCGGTCAGCCTGCAGCCGCCGCAGAATACTGGCGGCTTCATTTCGGGTTATCTCCTGGCCAGGCCTAAAAGTTCCATCCGGATAACCGCTGATAATATTATTAGCACACCCGATATTTACTGCTGCCGCAAACCAATCCCCGAATTGTACATCGGCAAATTCCATATCTGAGCCCGAGGTTCCAGACAGATTTAGGGCTTTTACCATTAACTGAACGAATTCGGCCCGGCTGATAGGACGAGACGGCTCAAATCCGCTGCCGGTACCCCGGACGATTCCCTGCCCGGCCAAGACTTCTATGGCTTCCCGAGCCCATTCCATATCGGCGCTTACATCGGCAAAGATTTGCCGGGGAGGGAATTCAGCTACGGTAAAGGCTGTAAAATGATCAATCCTAAATAACACCCGGCCATTTTCCACATCTATCAAACCCGGAATAGTAATCCATTGCTTCTTCTGGCTGTCATACCAGGCCGGGCTAAGACGGTTAAGGTCCAAATCCGGGCCTATCCCGGTTTCTATGCAGATGGTCAAGGGCTGCAGGAATCGGGTTCCATCCGGACCCAGATTGTAAACCGAAGAAACCAATTCTACTCCGTATTGCCTCAGCCCGCTGCCGTCTTCTGCCTCCTGAATAGACAATGTTGTGCGGCTGGCAATGGCTTGGTTCGGAATGTAAACAATGATTTCCTGCAGCTCATCACTGACCAGCATCTCATCCTCTTGTATCTCCTGCTTTAAGGATACCAGGTTTTTATCCAGTTCCTTCTGCCGCAGTTCCGCCTGTTCAGCCGACATCCTTTTTTCTGCATTAATCACAATGGTTTTATCCCTTAGTTCCTCTAATTGTTCCAGGTACAGGCTGATTATGTCTTCCTCCGCCTGGGTCAGGGGGCTGGCAACAGCTGCTGCGGCCACAGTTATGCTTCCGCTGGATAAATCATTCCAGTCAGGCCCGTTCGAATAGGGGTCAAAACTGTACCACCATATTACCTGGTCATTTTGCTTTACCTGACTCTCAAAAGCAGATATTGCCAGAGGTGTATCGTTGATCTTGCACATCCACCCATTCATACCCTGATTGCTCTGCCCCTCAATTTCAGTTACCAGCCCCGGGGTATAGGACCAGCTCAGGCCGGTGGCATCCAGGGCTCCTACTGCCGTCAGACCATGGGAACCCTCGGGGTCAACATAGACCGCCTGAGGCGAAAACAGAAGTTCCCCGCTCCTGCCGGCTACGGCGATGTACACCTTCACTCGATCATCACCGCTGCTGCCACCACTGCCGCCACCACTGCTATCTCTTTCCACCGTCAGCCGAGCCAGGCCGGATATGCTGCCGCATCTGGCGGTGATATCGGTTGCACCTACTGCCAATCCGGTTGCCAGTCCTGAATCGATACTGACCACACTCTCATCTTCTGCCGACCAGATGAGCTGGGCGGTTACATCCTCCCGGCCGCCTGCCAGAGTATATGATTCGGCAGTAAACTGCTTGGTTTCTCCCTTTTTTATCGCCGCGTTAGCGGGACTTACTTCTATTCCCAGTACCGCCTGGCTGTCTGCCTCTCCCCCCAACTGCAGGCATGCATCCAAAACCCAGGTGTTGGCGGCTATGTTGGGGTAGGAGCCAAACACCCCCTCACTGCTCATTGCTCCCTCGGCTAGATAGTCGGCCGGGCTGCAGCCCGAATCGCTTTTCCAGGTTTCCGGGTCAATATTCAGCAGGTTCAGGGTATATATTGCCTCGGCCGTATCCACTACCGGGTCATCCCAGCCTCCATCATCCAGAAAACTGCCGTCTTCCTTCTGCCGGGCCTTCAGCCACTGCAGCCCGCTGTTCACAGCTGCGGATATTGAATCGCTCTGCCCTTGAACATATGGTTCCAGATAAACCAAGGTCCGGATGGCTTGGGCAGTAACCATAATATCATTATATGACCCGGTCCAGGCCCCACTGCTGTCATCCCGCTCTTCCAGTATGTAAATAACGGCAGCCGCACTGTCGATCTCATTGATCAAGCCTGCCCTCCCCAGCATTTCCAGGGCTGGTATATCACTGAAGGCATTGCTGTCAAAAGACCCATTGCCCGTTGCTGCCTGCCGGGTCTGCAGTATCTGCAGTAGTTCAGACGCCCTGCTGTCTTCTCCCAGTTCCCCAGCCGCCAGAACCTCTGCAGCTATCCCCTTGGCCGAAGACTGGCCGTTGTCTATGCTCAGGTCCATCAGTTCAATAACCCGGGAGGCAAAATCTTCTCCCTCATATATCCAGCTGTCCAGTTGTGCTCCAGCCCGGGCCAGAATATAAGCATCATAAGCGCCGAAGTATCCCCATTGTCCATTTACATCCTGACCCTGTCGGTAAAATTCGTAGTTGTTCCTTACCGCCTGCAGTGCCAATTCATCGAAACTGTCATTGTTTCCTGCCCAGCTCATTGCAGGGTTAAGCATCGGCAGGAATAAACTCAGGATGAAAATATAAACTGCCAGCCGTTTAAACCTTAGTATTCTCCCTCTTCCAAACAAGATAATCCCTCCATTCAAGTTCTGCCGCAAGAGTTTCATTGTTTCCATTCCCATACCCGCTAACCCCGCAGACTATATTTTCCATATTTAAAAATAATTGGAACCCCATCCGTACAGACAGGGTTCCTATTGAGAAGGGCATAATCCAAGTAATGGGAACACTCGCCTATTCCGCGTAGACAATGGTGTTCATTCAGCAAGCCCCGGTCTCCTGGCTCGGGCTCATCATTCCTCCGCGCCTTCCCGGACTCCTGGTATCCAGTGGCATCTTGGCGGATTCACTACCCCCTTACAGTGGCGCGACCACGCCGGATTCTAACCGGCTTCCCGGGTTCTCGCCTAATAAACTTATTCAGTTTTATCAACTTTGATCCAAGCTAGATTATAATGCAACTCAGGATGATAGTAAAATGTTATCACCGGGAAGGGTAACCAGTTCATCGGGCAAAACCGTAATTTTTTCTGCGCCGGAATCAGTTACCAGCCAGGTGTTCTCGATTCCGGCAATCCCCAAGCCGGGAATAACAAATTTGGGTTCCAGGGCTATAACCATACCTGCTTCCAAGGATACTCTAAAGCCCGGAGCGACTACCGGTCTTTCATCCAGTTCCAACCCTACTCCATGTCCGACAAACTTGACCCTTTCCGAACCATATCCCATAAAATTCTGACTCAATCCTGCTCCATCCGCAATATCGAAAGCCAGGTGGTACAGATCGCTGGCAACAGCTCCTGGTTTAATATGCTCTGTAAGCCTGGCCTGAATTTCCAGCGCCACTTGGAATGCATATTTTAACCTCTCAGGCAGGACCCCGCTCACATACATTCGGGTTTGGTCAATGTTATATCCGTCGAAGACTCCCACATAATCCAGAAAAATAGGCTCATTAACCTGGATTATTTTCTCCCCAGGTCCCTGGGGGAAAAATGACCCCAGCCCTTTCCCGGCAGTAACTCCATCATTAAAACTGGCCAGGCAGCCATTGGACCCGGATAGAAGGTGTCCGTAGAAGAATTCCTGGTTGAATCCCCGCATGCGTACGCAACCCTGGTGCCCCAACTTTCTCAGTTCATTTTCCACCCTCATCGCAGCAGCTAATTCAGACCGGCCCAACTTGATTAAACTGGGTACTGAAGCAAAGGCATCTGCCATCTTCCGCCCTGCTCTCCTGATTATTTCCATCTCATAAGGACTCTTAACTGCTCTTAGATCTCCAATCCAGCTACTGGCATCAAGCACTTCGCTGCCGGAGAATAACCTTATTAAACCCAGATAAACCGCAGCCGGAAGGACATCAATTTCCAAGCCTAAGCGCTTTGGCAAAGGATAGCCTAGTTCACTCAGACTATCAGGGATAGACCTGTAGTTGCTAACAGGGATAAGCCCCCAGGGGCATTCACTGGCCGCCCGGTTCAGGTTCTTGCGGCAAAACAGCACCGGTTCGCCGAAAGCCGGTATATACAGCCGGGAGTTTTGCATAGTGCCGCTGAAGTAATAAAGGTCAACATTCTGCAGAATCAGGACCCCATCACATTCAACTGCTGTCATTTTATCCTGCAGCCTCTTAATTCGCCCCTGCAGTTCCTCTTTTGGTGTCATCCCCTTCTCCTTCCTCTTTGCTGGCGGAAATTAATCCTCATCAGCCTCATCCCGCAAGCTGACGATACATCCATTCCAGACCTATAAATGCTTAATCTGCAGTCTTGATAATCACCCGAATACTCCTGCAGCATTCATCATTTTTTATTATGAAGTGGTCCGGTCTTTCCATCAGCAGGTAGTCTCCGCTGGATTCTATAATAATATCTTCTTTTCTAAGGTCGCCATCTTTGGGAAGAAAAAGAGGGCGCCCCAGGGGAATAATTGCCTCTTTCAAAATAGTCATTCTTTTCCTCCTTTCCCATAAGCAGCAGGAAGGTTCCCCTTTTCTAAGGCCGGGAACTCCAATATTCCTCCATAAGGGAGGGTGGGAAAATTCCTCTGTCGGTTATAATGGCCGTAAGCAAATGGGCTGGAGTCAGATCAAATGCCGGGTAAAAACCTTTGACCCTATCCCCGGTAATCTTAACTCCGGCGCAGAACAGGACTTCATTGGGATCGCGTACTTCGATGGGTATATCTTCTGCCCCCTGACATTGTCGATCAGGTCCGCCATATCCCAGCACATAGAAAGGCACTCCATGATATTGGGCGGCTAGAGCTAATTGGAAGGTTCCTACCTTGTTGGCCACCGTCCCATCCCCGGCTATTCGGTCTGCGGCAGTAAAAACTTTGCTGACCATGGCCCTGCTCATGCAATACGCAGCCATATTGTCACTAATCAAAGTTACGGGTATATCCAGCTCCGATACCGACCAGGCTGTAAGCCTGGCGCCCTGCAAATAAGGCCTGGTCTCTGATGCTATGACCTGAATCTTCTTCTTCCCGGCTTCAGCCATAGCAAGCATATGCAGTAGAGCGGGCCCGGGAAAACAATGGGTCAGTATGGTATCCCCATCTGCCAGCAACTGCTCTGCCCATCGTCCCGTTGCCTCAGACCGCTTATTCTGTATCTCAATGGCCTGTTTTATCCGGCTCAATATCCAGGCCGAAAGGCTGTACTCATCTTCCAGACCGTTCATGATTTTATCCAATAGAGTTTTCAAGTGATGTCCGGTAGGACGGGTTTCCACCAAACGGCGGTATGCGGCCTGCAAATAATCCCTGCCCTCTGACCTGGAAGGATTACCAGCATCCTCCCAGTACCTGGCCGCCAGATATAGACCATAGGCTGCGGTTATGGCAATATCTCCCGCTCCCTGTACCGCCATCTCTTCGATAGCCCGAGCCACTTGAAAATAATCCGCGCAGACCAATTCATTTATCTGGGCGGGTAACCCGCGCCGATCCACAATTATTAGTTTTTCACCTCGCAGGAAAACCGTGTTGTTTACATCCATCAGCAATGGTTGTTTCAAAGAAAGTCCTCCTCATACCAGTAGTCTTCCCTGCTGGCACTATTGGTGTTCCCTAAAGCTGGACCGACCAAGTCGCCAATTGGTCAGGAATTATTCCTAACTCCTTGCTGTATCCACTTGATAATAGATTCCGTGCTGGCAGTAGGCGAGAATACTTCAGCCAGGACACCCGATTCTTTCAGCGCTATCTGATCCCTGGCCGGTATCAATCCCTCAGCCAATACCATGACCTGCCCTTGCCCGCTTGCTTCCAGTTCCTGCTTGAGTTCGGGAAGGATCTTCATATGGGTTCCGGTATAAGTACTAATAACTACTGCATCAACTGCACCTTCCCGGCTTGCTCTTACTATCTCCTCCATATTCCTATACAGACCGGTATAAATCACATCCATGCCACCGACTTCCTGGAGACCTCGAGCCAGAGCTCGAATCTTTTTGTTCTGAGAATCCAGCCCGGTTTTACCCAGCAATACTTTTATTTTGGCGATGCCAATTCACCTGCCTTCCGACCCGGTCATTTTTTTGTCAGTCTGGCGGCAACTTCTTCGGCTAGGGTATAAGGATCTGTTTCCTTGGCAATTAACTTATTGACCATCTTATCAAATTCTCCGCTGGCAGCCAGTTCATTTAATACCGGCTCCAGAATGGCAAAACGCAGAGCATCGTTCATCTCGGTAATGGCCTTGCGAATACTCCTCTCCTGCAATTGATTGTTCTCCACCAGATGCCGATAGTGTCCATCAATAGCATCACATAGTTTATCTACACTGGCTGCAAAGGTGTGGGGCTCCAGGCTGCTTTCCAGCATCACGATAGGCGGGCGCCACCCGCTAGGAAAGTGACCTGTATTCAACATATTTAGAGTCTCCTTGTAAAGTTTTTTCGCCCCATCACGGTCGGCCTTGTTAATGACAAAAATATCCGCGATTTCCATTAATCCAGCTTTGATGGCCTGGATTTCATCACCCATTCCCGGAACCAGTACGACTACCACGGTATGAGCATGATTAATGATATCAACTTCCTGCTGTCCTACCCCTACTGTCTCAACCAGAATGATATTCTTGCCCATGACATCCATAACATGAATACCATCACCAACTGCCTTGGACAGTCCGCCCATGGCTCCCCGGGTAGCCAGACTGCGCACAAACACGCCTTTATCTTCAGCATGCCTAAGCATTCGGATTCTATCACCCAGAAGTGCTCCCCCGGTAAATGGACTGGTTGGATCTACAGCCAGGACTCCCACAGTTTTTTCTCTCTGCCGCAAAGTGCAGATCAGTTGATCGGTAATGGTGCTCTTTCCTGCTCCCGGAGAACCGGTTATTCCTACCACATGAGCCCTCCCGGTATGAGGAAAGATATGCCGTATAGCCCGATTGGTGTTAGGTATATCATCTTCGATATTTCTTATGAGGCGGGAGGCCGCACGAATGTCTCCCGCCATAGCTTTAATGCCTAATTGTTCCATATCATCAATCCCTCGGTTTAACGTTCTGATTGATCCAATCCACAATAGAATCAAGGGTTGCACCAGGAGTAAAGAGAGCTTTAAGTCCTGCGTCATAAAGAGCCTGCATATCCTGTTCAGGTATAATTCCCCCGCCAACTACCACAATATCGTCAGCTCCCTGGTTCTGCAGTTGTCGGGCTACTTCCGGGAAAAGGTATCGATGGGCCCCGGAGAGACAGCTGAGTCCTACCATATCTACGTCTTCCTGTATTGCTGCACCTACAATCTGCTCTGGGGTCTGGTGACAACCAGTATATATTACCTCAAAACCAGCGTCACGGAAGGTCCTGGCCAGCACCCTGGCTCCGCGGTCATGGCCATCCAAACCCGGTTTGGCGAGAAGTATGCGTATCTTTCTATCAGCCATATTGTAAACCTCCTTAAATTCTTCTAGTACATGCCAGGGTCACGGTATTCACCGTAGACTTCCCGATATACATCGCAGATTTCCTGGACGCTGCAGTAATTTTTCACTGCCTCTATACAATAAGGCATGACGTTGTCGCCTTTCTTACAGGCGCCTTTAATATCATCGAGACATTCCTTCACTTTGCGGCTGTCACGTTTTCTCCGCACCGCATTTAATCGCTCTATCTGCTCTTTCTCCACGGTATCATCTATATCCACAAAAGGAATTTCCACGTCTTCTTCGGTGTTGTATTTATTTATACCGATCATAATTTTTTCGCCGGAATCTATCTGGCGCTGGTACTTATAGGCAGCATCTGATATTTCCATTTGCGGGAATCCTTTCTCAATAGCTTTGACCATTCCACCCATATCATCGATCTTATGGATATATTCCCAGGCTTTATCTTCCATTTCATTGGTAAGGGCTTCCACAAAATAGGAACCGGCCAGGGGGTCGATGGTATTGGTAACCCCGGTTTCCTCGGCGATTATCTGCTGAGTTCTGAGAGCAATCTGTACTGCATGGTCAGATGGCAGGCAGAGAACCTCATCCAGGGAGTTGGTATGCAAAGACTGGGTGCCTCCCAGCACTGCGGCCAGAGCCTCGGTAGCGGTTCTAATAACATTATTATAAGGCTGTTGAGCAGTGAGTGAGCATCCAGCCGTCTGGGTGTGGAAACGCATCCACCAGGATCTCTCATCCTTGGAGCCGTAGCGTTCACGCATGGCCTTGGCCCAGATCCTCCTGGCCGCACGCAGCTTGGCTATTTCCTCAAAGAAATCAATATGAGCATTAAAGAAGAAGGATAAGCGCGGAGCGAACTCATCCACATGCAAGCCTTTACGCTGGATAACGTCTTCAACGTATTCCATGCCGTCGCGCAGGGTAAATGCCAGCTCTTGAACAGCGGTGGAACCGGCTTCCCTTATATGATAACCGCTGATGCTGATGGTGTTCCAGCGCGGAACATACTTGGTGCCAAACTCCACCGTATCGCTGATAAGTTTAACTGATGGTTCGGGGGGGCACATAAGTGTCTTCTGGGCAATAAATTCTTTTAACATGTCATTCTGGATGGTACCTCCAATTTGATTAAGGGGTACACCCTGTATTTCGGCGGCCGCACAGTACATGGCCCATAGAGCTGTAGCCGGCGGGTTAATAGTCATCGAGGTAGTAATGTTGGCTAGTGGGATGCCCTTTATCAGGGTAAAAAAGTCTTCAATGGTATCTATAGCCACCCCGCATTTGCCGCATTCTCCCCGGGCTTTAGGGGAATCAGTATCATAGCCCATCAGGGTGGGAAAATCGAATGCCGTACTCAAGCCGGTCTGACCCGACTTCAGCAGATAATGCCAGCGCTGATTGGTTTCTGCCGCGCTGCCCATACCGGCAAACATTCTGAAAGTCCAGTTTTTTCCCCGGTACCCGGTCACCTGATTACCCCGCAGATACGGATATTGTCCGGGATATCCGATATCCTTTTCGAAGTCCATATTCTTAATATCCTCAGGTCCGTATATCCGTTTTATTTCCAGGTCGGAAACGGTGGTCCATCTATCTTTCATGTCAGCGTACTTGGCCACCGTCTTTTTTACCTCATCCTCCCATTTTTTGCGCATGGTACTTGATTTATCCAGTAATTCTTCCGTAAACAACTATAAATCCCTCCTCATATAAAAGTCATCACCCAGCAGGTGATTCATCGCGTTTTAATACTCGATCCCGGCCCGATCCTTAATACCGGCGTTATAATGATGTTTTATCTCTCTGACTTCACTGACCAAGTCAGCCAGATCCTGTATACTTTGGGAAGCATATCTCCCGGTTAAAATAAGATCCAGTTCCGGCGGCTTATTTTTGATCAGTTCAATAACCTCATCTTCCGGCACCAAGCTGAAATCAGCTACAACATTGATCTCGTCCAGTATAACCATATCAAAATCGCCGCTTTGGATTACCTCTTTGGCTTTGGCAAATCCCTCTTCGGCTAACTCCATGTCGATAGATGCTGGATTGTCCCGCATAACAAAGCTGTCGAGCCCGTATTGGTAAAATGTCATATCCGGCAAATACTTTCTGACTGCCAAAACTTCACCATATACGCGTCCCTTCATAAACTGAATCATGCATACCCTCAGCCCCTGGCCTACAGCCCGCAAAGCCTGACCAAACGCAGATGTCGTCTTGCCTTTGCCGTTGCCGGTAATAACCATTACCAGCCCTTTCTGAGGTGATTTTTTTGCGTCGTTTTCACCGGGCAAGTGTTTCATCTCCCTTTTCACTTAATAATCCCGTGGATAAAATATGAATACCTAATCCTCCTTGTCGGCTAAAGCTGTCATAATTCTATGATGCTGCAGCACTGCTCCGCTGTCCAGGGCCGGATTAGAAATATATGAATCTATAGACTACAAACAACCACTCAGGCTCCGACCAGGGTTTTGCAGCCCGCCCTCTCTTCGCCATCTCTACAGACCAGTCACTCATACTCCAGCCTGCCCGTGGTTAATAGAATAGATTTTAATTGAGAATTTTCCTGCTTCAGGTCAGAGTCCCTTAAAGGCTTTGCCGACGTCTCAAACTGCTAGTATGGCCGGAAGTCAAAACCGCAATAAAATGAAGCTTTTACTGTAGCCTGTTAAAGGAGTCGCTGCTTGTATAACACCCCCTTTTCAAACAAAAGGCCCCTGAATTCTAATGTCTTCAGGGGCTCAAAGGCTCTCTGCAGGAATATATACCTTGTATCAGAGCTATATAATTAATATATATTGCCATTTAGTCTTTATGCTTAAAATCCGGAAGCCTTACCATATAAGAGAATGGTGTATAAAATAATACTATAGTTTTACAGGGCCATTTGGCAAGAATATTTTGTAGGCCAATCGCTTTCTTTTTAGCCCTATTTCTATGTATTTCGATCAAATTTTACAGAACGCTTCCCCATCAGGCTCGAAGATTTGCTTTATTTGCAGTTTTGTGGCAGTATTTCAGGGTGGCTTTCGATTCAACCACATATTCAGCCCTCGCTCATAGCTTCCGGAACTCCGGCAGAAAGCCAGCCCAATAATCTAGACTTGGGGCGGCACCCTAAAATCACATTAACACCTGATCCATAAATCGATGGCATCGGTGATTTTAATCTCCTGTAAAATCTTCTGACACATGACCCGGTTCCCAGCAATTAACGAAATCCCTCTTTTCTCCGACAAATATAGCACTTTCCCTCCGGCTTCTTCTACCATCAATACCCCAGCCGCCACATCCCAGGGGCTGAGATTCAGTTCCCAGTAGCCGTCCAACCACCCCGCTGAAACATAGGCCAGATCACAGGCAGCAGATCCCATCCTCCTGATCCCTCTTACCTGCGGGGTAATCCTGGCAAAATAGTTCACATTGTTATCGGGGTGTTCAGCCCGATCATAAGGAAAGCCGGTGGCCAGAACCGATTCCTGCAGCTCTTCCTTGCAACTGACCTGGGCCCGTATATCATTCAGAAAAGCGCCCTGACCTTTAATTGCAGAAAACATCTGCCCCAAGACCGGCACATATATCACCCCCAGTTCAGTCCGGCGGCGGTACTGCAGGGCTATGGATATGGCAAATATGGGCAGGCCCTGGGCATAGTTGGTGGTGCCGTCCAGTGGATCTACAATCCACAAATACTCTGATTCCATACTATCCTGACCTGATTCCTCAGACAGGATAGCGTGTCCGGGGCAATTCCGGCGAATCTTATCCAGCAGATAGTCCTCGGAGTCGCGGTCCATCCTGGTCACCAAATCCACCCCGGAGGACTTGGTGTCAATAATCATCTTTTTGCCCAGGTTGGCCTTTTGCATTTCTCCTGCTTCATAGACCCAGCTTTTTACTTCTTCTATGGTTTTCATGAAATCAAGCATACTCTGCTTTGCATACTGATGCGCAAGCATCAATTTGCTTTCCTTTCCTAACAACTTTTATTTACTATTGTGTTAATTATAGCACCATGCCTTGTGGTAATATATTTATTAATAAGCCTGCTATATCTTGGAAGCTCAAATCTGCTTTCGCTATGGACGCCTAAAGGAGGATGTTAATATGCGGTATTTACAACTCAAACCCTTTCGAGCAGCAACTGCTTTATTCACCTTGCTGGTCTTTTCCCTAAGTGGCTGCTGGTTCACTGATAAGACTGATGAGATAAGATTGAATCCGTCTGCTGAGGCAGCCGATTTTTCTCCCTACACCCATTTCCCGGTTAACCTTGTCCCCGCCGCTGCACCCTACCAGATAGCATCAGATTTCAGCAACATTGACAACATTAACCGCTTTCATTTTTCACCTGAGGCTATAGAAAAACTGCTGCAAAATGCTTTTGTGGTTGTACCTTTCTGGGGAGAAGAATTTTTTGCCCTGTATGAACCCAACCGTTATGACGGCATTCCTAATTTTATTACCACTGACTCCATGCTCCACAACTATCATCTCTTTTTCAATCACCTCCTGGAAACCACTGAAAAGGAACAGCTGATTCCAGCCGTACAAGCACTCAACCAGCTCATGCTGGAAGAATCCCGCCAACAGGTTGAAAGCCTTAACGGCAGCGAGTGGGACAACGCTGCTCGGCGCAATCTAGCCTTCTTTGCCGTCGGGAATCGGCTGATGGATCCCCAGGCCCAGGTTCCGGCTGAAGTTGAGCATGTGGTGGCAATGGAATTGGCCCTGATAAAGGAGCATCAACAGATGCAGGTTTCTCCGGTTATGGCTTTCGGCCAGTCCGAAACCGACCTGCTGGAAGACCTGAAAGAAGATTATACTCAGTACATCCCCCGGGGTCACTATACTAAATCGGAAGAACTGCAGAACTACTTTCAGACTATGATGTGGTATGGAAGATTGACTTTCCGCCTGAAAGACCAGGACGAGACTCGTTCCGCGGTGCTGATGACCCTGGCTCTGAACCGGAACGACAACCTCCAGAACTGGGCCCGGATTTATGAAACTACCGGCTTCCTGGTGGGCAATAGTGATGACCTGGGATACTATCAGTATAACCAGATCCTGAACCAAGTCTACGGAAGCACCATCAACCTTCAGAACCTTACTGAATCAAGGGAAAAATGGCGTCAATTTCTGGAGGA
>Ga0334884_1002064_pt1 | contig 27139 bp, 28 predicted proteins | sample GraSluR1_MG_7_FD_207215 | JGI IMG/M metagenome (GOLD analysis project Ga0334884, IMG submission 207215) | Sludge microbial communities from methane-producing bioreactor in Wageningen University, Netherlands - Granular Sludge_12_05 R1 | ecosystem: Engineered > Bioreactor > Anaerobic >...
GTGTAAAAAATCAGATCATTTATCAACCCGGAGGTTGAATATCATAAGCCCGCCTCAGTAGCTCAGTTTGGGAGAGCGCCAGACTGAAGATCTGGTTGTCCCCGGTTCAAATCCGGGCTGAGGCATCCGGACGCCAGGTTCAAATCCTGGTCGCAAAGTTTTTGTATATCCTTTCAGACCCGTTTCTATGGTATCTTCCACGATAGCCACTACCGTACGGGCCGAAGTAGCATCTTCGCACCGTTTCTCCTGTATCAAAGCTGAGTATGGCATGCATTCGATCGATGCTGCATTGGCATCGAACCGGATCATCAAACGTGATGCTGATCTCATCAAGGAGTTCATTGCCGAGCGAAAGGTAGCCGCCAATATCGGTGCCAGCCGGGCGAACAAATTCATCTACGTCCTGGTCGGATGGAGACGGTTTGTTGGGCCTTATCACGAGCTCTCGATTGCCGATGTGTATACCAGCATCGACACGATGAAGAATAGCCTCACTCAGAAAGGTACACCCTTCAAGCAGAACACGAAGCATGACTGGGTCCGGATCCTCCGGCAATTCCTTCTTTGGATGATCGAGAATGAGTATTCCACTCTCCCGGAGCGGAAAATCCGTCGAATCCAGGTCCCGACCAAGGATACTATGACCCACAAGGCCGCTGATCTCCTTACCCCCGAAGAGGTGAAGGCACTTCTGGCAGCCTGCCGCTGGAGTCGGGACCGGGCCCTCATCGGGATGCTCTATGAGGGTGGCTTCCGGATTGGTGAGCTTGGCCAGATGAAGTGGAGCGATCTCTCTTTCGATAGCACCGGTGTGGTCGCCAATGTGAACTTCAAGACCGGGATTCCTCGATATGTCCGGATCATTATGGCGAAGGGATATCTCTCCCAGTGGCGGGCTGATTATCCCGGAACCCCAGAGGGAGATTCATTGGTCTTCCTGAATGAGTTGAGGCGACCGATCACCAATGGCGGGGTCATCAAACAACTCCGCAGGATATGCGAGCGCGCTGGAATTACGAAGCATGTCACCCCGCATCTCTTCCGACACTCCCGGATTACTCATCTCATCAACGAAGGGGTCTCGGAGAGTGTAATCAAGATGATTATGTGGGGTTCAGTGCATACGACGATGTTCAAGGTCTATGCCCACTTAACGGGGAACGACATTGATGAGGAGCTGCGCCGGGTCTATGGTATCCAGAAGGAAACAGAGAAAAAACGTGTTCCTCGGCTCGAGCCCCGGGTCTGCCCTACTTGCCACTCGCTCATGCCACCGGTCGCTGACTATTGCGCACACTGTGGAGAGTCTCTTCTGAAAAGCCGTACGGCGAGGGAAGAGGATATCCAAAAGTTCGTGAAAGAGCACAAAGCGGAGCTCATGGAATACCTGGACAAAACACCGGTACCTAAGCCGGAGTAATTTTCTACATTTCTCCCGGACCGCCCCTCCCGGTGCCCGCCCCACCAAGCCGAAGGGGCGGGACCATTGGGAGCCAGGAGACATATGACGGCCCATCGTGTTCGTCTCCATTTCGTTTCGTTCCGCTCCGGTCGGTGCTCATTCCACTGTCTTTATTCTATTGGAGTTTCAGCAAAATTTGTTCAATACCTATTTTCCTAAGTCCCCAACATCGAAAGTCGCGAAAGATCGAAGAATTGTAATCCCACCACCACCTAAAAATGAAATTGAAATAAGTATTCCGAATGCCCACATACGATTGATAGAAGAATGTGGCATAACATTTATCAGATAATATAGCCCCACTGCGCCAATTGCTACTGCTATCAAGCCCAAATAAAATAAGTTCCTTTTTGTATGTCTTACTAATTCAACCTGTTGTTCTGGAGGTAAACTTTCGAAAATAGCCTGATTGGAGATATATTGCCCACAATGGATACATTTTATGGCTTTTTCATTAATTTCCTTATTGCAATGCGGGCAGATTTTCATAATTACAATTTCTCATTCGAGTATACTTTAGACTTATGATTTTATTTTAAGCAGATACTCAGCATTAATTTTTAAGAATAATATTTTCCACATTAGGCCGAGCAAAACGGATTATTTCTTTCATTTTAGCATTATTATTGATTATTTTACATTCCTCCCGTCATCGACAATCTCATCAATCACACCATGCTTCGCATCGTGCTCGTCACTGTTTCCCTTACAAATGCTTACGCCAGTGACTCGCGACCGCACGACGACCCGCTGATGCGTGTCGTAACCGGCGCTCGCTCGGGTCACTGTGGCCACCCACTCCCCCGCCCTCTCGTCGCTTCCAGGGGGGCACCGCTACCCCCTTCGCTCCTCGCCCTGATGGGCCGGCCTCCTCCTCTCCCACGGGAGAGGCAGTGATCATGATGGATGCCCTTTCGGGCATTTACCTTCTCTGGGGCATTCTGCAGTAAACAATATTTAATGTAACAGCGACGAGCGGTCCGTGGAACGGTCCGCGAGGAGCGGGTAGTGCAGCCGGTGATGAGGAGCCTGCGACGAAATCATGGGCGTCTTCATGCCAACAGTCTAGTAAGAGAGACCAGGGAGACGGTGCGAGCGGAGCAGACGAAAGGAAGCGAAGCCGAGCACGGTCGACCGTCAACAATCTCCAGAGAACCGGGAACCAGCGAGGAGCCCCCGGTTACTGAGGGCATCAGCCCGAAGTCGAGGGGTGACAAGCGGAAAGCATGCCCCGGTATACCGAGTGGGTGGGAAGACGGCCCCGGTTACTACTCGCTGTAGGCGAGCTGTCGCGGGCCGGCAGGCGGGTGGTGGTGGCGGGACCTGCTGAAGGATACCAGAACAGAAATATGAAGGGTCGGCTATGTACTATTCAGCCGGGGCCGCGGCCGGTCTGAATATTATAGTAATGCATAGTGGTTCGGACCGGAGATCTCCCCGGCGTTCATGTCTGGTAGTCCTCGATGAACTGGCGCAGGTGGTCGTCAGTGACCCGGTACTCGTTTCCGATCTTCACAGCTCGCAGTCTTTTTTGGTTGATCATCGCCCGGACGGTCCGGACGTTCAGTTTCAGCATCTCCGCTATTTCTTCCGTCGTGTAAAATTTTGGGGTGGTCATTGCCCCTCCATGAGGTCCACGGTCATCTTCCGCAGGCGGACCGCGTCCCGGATCCTATTCTCGAACTCATCTGGCTGGCTGAAGTCACCGTAGACTTTGATCGCACCGCCCTTACCCGGCGTCCCGATCTCGATGCTGTCCTGGAATGCTGGTCCCTCAATGATCTTCTTCACAATCACTTCTTCCATCGTTTTAGTCCTCCCAGGGGAGCATAATGGTAATCACTGGCTCGCCCTCGTCACCGGGACCACATACTGCCTTCAGGAGCACGTCCTCGGTGACAATAGATCCCGATTCTTTCATAGTCACGAACAGAACCCGGAACTGTATCGTGCTGGCATGCCGGCTCCGTCTTGCGGCACATCCAAACATCCAGAGCAGATCCCAGGTCCTCCCTTCCATACTTTGGCCGGGAAGCTCGTCCAGGAAGGACGGTGCCAGGTAATCAGCCCACACCGCACGGGTCACTGCGACCTTGACCTTGATCCCTGCCTCGCTGACCATCTGGTCCGATAGTTCGATCAGGACCCCATCGCTAATGGAATCGGCCCGGGTATATACGAAAATGATCTCATCATGAGAGGAGGGGGAGGTGAGGGTCATGGTCACAGTTCCCCCTCAATCCCGATCCTGAAGGTCTGCTCCTCGCTCATGTACATCTCGCGGGACAACTTCCAGATCTCATTGATGATCGCACCCTCTAGGATCAGCTCAATGGTCAGATTGTTGTCAAAACGCCGGTTGAACTCTTTCCGCATGGCTTCAAGCCATTCGAGGTTGTGGGAAGTGAACGCCACCACGATTGGCTGGCGTTCCTGGCTCTGCACGATGACCTGGGTGCTCATGCCGAGACCCCCGCGACACCTGCCGAAGCTGCTGCACCTGCAGGACATCCCGGCTCGGGCTGCTCCACCATCATGGCAAGGTGGGCATACTTCTTTTCACCTGAAAGGATGCCCTTCACCTGTGACAATGGGGACACATACGAGAAGCCATTGATCCGGAACATGACCGCTTTGCCGGACCGGGAGATCCAGGCCTGGCCGATTGCCTCCGGCTGTCCGCAGGTGCTGATGACCTCTGCGATGTCGTAGATGCTGACCGGCCACCGCTCGATGAGGCGCTGCACGTCACCCTTTGCAATGACGCACTGGCGGGTCTTGATGTCGATGCGGAGCACACCTTCGGCATTCTTCACGCTGCCGATGTGTTCAAAGGCGAGATTGTTGTAATGCATAGTGGTTCTCACCACATAATCATCGGCAGGAGAGATGATATAGTGCCGCCACGCGGCGTGAAAGTAATACGAGGTTACTTAAAATGTATTTATTCTGTATGTATTGCGCAATTATTTCGGCCCTCCGGGCATCGCCCACGACTAGCTTCGCTCGTATCGAGGGCTCGCCCTGCGGGAGGTTGATCGGGGCCTGCGATCGCTCCCCTCCGGCGACGCCCTCACTTCGTTCGGTGGCGGCCTCCGCTGCGCTGGTCCTAGTTGTACCGGTCATGTGAACGGCCGACAGGATTGACTCTCCCGGCCGGTGCTCAGCTCTCGCTTCGCTTTTCCGTCCGGTAGGTCAACCGGTCGGCCTGTGAGATCCCTGTCTACCCTCTGCCCCGAAGTGGAGGTATCCTGTTCACTGCCTCTCCCCTGGGAGAGGAGGAGCCCGGCCCGGAGGGTGCGAGAGAGGGGGATACTTGCCTATCTCCCGGCGCGATGCAAGGGCGGGGGAGTGGGGTAGTGATGGTATCTCACTATAAAAAAATTCAATAAAAAAGGGAAGTATCACTCAAAATCGATTGAACAAATAATATTTAAACATTTTTCCCTTGCATAAAGCGAATTCTGAATAACATCTTCAAATTTTGCTGCCCATTCTTCAATGAATGCTGATGTGTACCACAGACTTTTCCCATCATCAGCCATTTCCAACCATACATCAATAGTAAATATGTGAAGCGGCTTATTTAGGCGAGATTTTTTAATTCTTGAACTGATCGCCAATTTTGTTGCATAAGATAAATTATCAATTGCAGTTTTTACCGGTATGCTCAATTGTTTTGAAATATTCTGATGAATTTCAGTATCTATTGAGAATTTTCCGAAATCAATTGATATTCCCAATTTTCCAGACTTTTTAATTGCATTAGCCTTAATCGAGAACATCTGGATTGGCTCTCCCCTCAATAGTTCTTCGTACTGATTGTAAACAAAGACATCAGAATTTTGACTATTATCCTCAATTTTTGTTTTTAAATTAATTTTCGAGCACAATTCAGTAATATTAGATAAACATGATTTTATGCCTTGGATCGAATTTTCCAAAGTATTAAGCTGCAAGTTAAGATAACTATAATATTTTTCAGGAATTTTTCTATCTAGTTCTTTTGAAACATCGAAATCAATCATGTAACTTAAAAAAGGATAATTGGGATGGCACATCTCACATAATATTCCATAATTCTTTTTGATTTCCCGATCTGGGTAGTCTTTGTCTAATTTTTCAATTGCTGTTAAAATATTACTTGCTTTTGGAAACTCTGAATTTTCTGGATGTAAATCATGGAAATACCGAGTCCCATGAATTAGCGTTTTCGAATAGTTTTTGAAATCATCCTTGGTTTTATTGTCAGCTGGATTATTTGTGTAAACCTTGATCTTTCTCTCAATTTCATAAACAACTGACCAAATTTCAATCAAATGGCGAATTACTAATACATTAGATAACCAAAAACCAGATTGCACTAGGGTTAAACTACAAGCCTTGGCTTCAGAAGCTTTTAAAAAACCTATTGTATATAAATAAGATAAAACCGGGCCGAACTCTGTAAATGGCTCATATAAGCATAAGGGTAATAAGGACTCGAGAATGTTGGCTTCATCCGAGAGACTAATTGATTTAATCTCTTCAATTCTTTTTTGTAATTTTAATGAAGTTCCAACGGAATCGTTCGGGTTTTGCATTAATATTCAACAGAGTATCCCCTCGAGTTCATAATCTATTTTTCCTAACTTCAGGTTATCGATCATCAGGGTAATCAGTTACACCGCACACAGCTACCCTTTATGTTACTTTGATACGAATAGAACTCCAAGGAGATAAAAAGAAATGGATTCACCACAGCCGACTTTTGTTGATCTATTTTCCGGTTGTGGAGGATTGTCTCTGGGCTTGATGAAGGCTGGTTGGAAAGGATTATTTGCCATCGAACAGAGCCCTGATGCATTTAGGACACTCCAGCATAATCTAATTGACGAAAAAAGACATAGTGCCGGGAAACCTAAGTTTGCCTGGCCAGACTGGATAGAGATTGGTCCTCACGAGATCTCATCGTATGTTAAAGTCCATAAAAAATACCTGAAACAATTACAGGGGAGTGTCCATCTTGTTGCAGGTGGACCCCCTTGCCAGGGTTTTTCCTTTGCCGGGCGACGCTGCCCGAGCGATCCTCGAAATGAACTCTTTAAACACCACCTCAATGTTGTGAATATCCTGAAACCAGAGCTAGTACTGCTGGAAAATGTCCAGGGAATTGATACTGCACATGGAAAGGGTCAAGACCGAGACAAGAGGAAGAGGGGAAGACCAAGGAAGAGTTATGCAAGCCGTATTTCGAACATGCTCGGTAAGAATGGCTACGATGTGCAACAACATGTTATTCGGGCTGTAGATTTCGGAGTCCCACAATTTCGACCTAGGTATTTTACACTGGGTATACGCGAAGACTTGGCATGTTCAAATGCACATTTTGATATTTACAAGGAATTACACGCCATTAGAGTTGATTTTCTTGCACGGAAGGGACTGCCAACATCTACCCCAGTTACGGTATCTGATGCAATATCGGACTTAACCACATCTGGAAAGGCTTTAATCAGTTGTACGGACAAGGAATCACCTCCTGGATACTCAGAAATCGTTTATGAGGGACCTCTCACAAGATACCAGGAATTGATGCATGATGACCTGAATGGGCAAACACCGAATAGCCTTCGTTTAGTTAACCACCGACCCGAAACGATAGAAAGGTTCGCGAAGATCCTAGAATCATGTCGCAAGGGGGTAACAATTCCAAAAGAGGAGAGAGATCGCCTTGGAATCAAGAAAACGGTTCTAGTTCCACTGGCACCCAATCAACCCTCCCACACGTTAACTACAATTCCAGATGACATGGTCCACTATTCAGAACCGCGAATTCACACCGTTCGCGAGCATGCCCGGCTCCAATCATTCCCAGATTGGTTCGAATTTCAGGGCAAGTACACCACGGGTGGCGAGAGGCGTACAAAGGAATGTCCTCGGTATACACAGGTAGGTAATGCAGTTCCACCGCTCCTCGCTGAAGCCCTAGGCGAAACCATGATCAAGTTGCTAGCAATTTTGAAAACTCCTGGCAAAATCGACAATGTCGTTAATGAATCAAGTTCTTGTGTGATGAGTAATGGTTCCAACTAATGCGAGGAATAATTTTCTTTTAGATCTGCTTGACCTTCAACAAGATGGCAAGCATGCCATCAGTGCACCATCAAACTGGATTAATCCTCCGCTCCTGGAAGTTACAACTGAAATCGATGGTATCGTATCGGAACTAGGAAACACCCTTCTCCGCGGGGAGAACAACGATACTGCCCAATGGTACTTTTTCATTGGTTCCCCTGGAAATGGTAAATCCGCGGCCATCGGAAAACTTTGCAGGACATTGAATATTGATAAGGGTTGCCAACTATTCGACGAGAGTGGCATCCCGATAACAAGCCTCGATCCCAGATCGATTCCATATGCAATCGACGTGCATGAAGGTTCCAACAGGTTTGCCTCTGCAAAAATCGTCCAAGATGCATCGGTCGTCCGAAACCCTTTTGCAAGTAATGTTGATCCTTCAAGGGACCTTCTTGATACCCTTGCCTTCGCATGGGAAAAGGGAATTTCCCTGGTGGTTTGTACAAACAGGGGTGTCCTTGAGAAGGCCCACAGGGATAACCACACGGTACATGGAGTAAACCGGCAACCCTGGTTCAAGGTGATCAAGGCATTGGTCAAGGCAACAACACCATCGGGGCAAATTGGTAATGCTTGTTCCTTTAAGGATGATGGGCATAGGAAATTAGTCTTCGATAATGTAAAAATCGGGTATACCCACCTTGATAATCGCAGCCTAATCCGGGGTGAAAACACCTTTGATTCACTCATTAAGAATGCCATACTCGATGAACATTGGTTACCCTGCAAGGATTGTGAATTGGCCGGAATGTGCCCTTTCAAGGCCAACCGGGATTGGCTCCGCGATGACACTGCCCGGGAACGGATACTCCGACTGTTGAAGAGGGCAGAGATACTTTCAGGCCAGGTTATCGTGTTCAGGGAAACCCTTGCGATCATTTCACTTGTCTTGGCAGGTTGCCCGAGGGATTACGATAACCACCATCCATGCGACTGGGTCTATTCAATGGTTAATTCCGGGAACATCTTTTCATTGGCAAACAGGCGGATTTACATGAGCTTATTTACGCCATACTCTCCCCATGGTCTGGATTCAAGTGGAAAACTGAGAGGTAAACAAGTAGAGTATCTCGGGAACCTACTTGCAGTGGTTGGCGAATGCTCATCGACAACCAAGGTGGCCCTTGAACACGTGATCAATGGCCCCTCCCCATCAACAGACGTGGGTGTCACGCGGCTACTTGGGGAGAATAAAACAATTGCTAACCTTGACCCATGGAATGACGACCTTGATTCCACGTTCTATGACAACTGGGATTCTGAATACGATAACATACCCACCGACACCGGGCCGTTCGTAACTGGCATAGAGGTTCGGTGTATCGCGGCATGGAAAGAATTGGAAGAAAAACTGGAACAGTCGGTCGATTACTCCGTGTCGGATATCCACTGGGCCTTGCGAAGGTGGAGCAGTAACTTCCTGTTGCACCTTGGTGCCCTCAAGGAAGGACTTTCCGCTTGGTCAAGAGAGATCGATGATTTTGCAACGCTGCTAACCTTGATTGACAAAAGGGAAGGTGAAAGGACTCTCGATGAAAAACGCAAGATCCGCGAAATAGAATCGCGAATTGAGAACCTTCTCAATACTACCACAACGATACGGGGAACCAAGGTCGTCAAGTTATCGGACAACGTTACGCTGTCTGGCCAATGGGTTGTTGAAAAATTAAAACCCGAAGCCACGAGTACAGAATCATCAGGAAGCGTCTCGCTCGGTATACAATTCAAGGTAGGTGGCAGCCGGGGCAAGGAAAAGGCGATGCTGGCTGCTTTGATGTACCTATGGCTTAGCCGGCGGGAAAGCGGGCACCTGGATGAACGATGTTTCCCACAGGAATTACTCGTGGGGATTACCGATGCCAGGGTCAGGGCGGCATCCCGCGGAGAATATGCCTTCGAAAATAACGATGTTGAACTTCTAGTGAATACACCCAATGCGGGAAGGTTTACCCTTGCGAGGATTGACGGCGAGGTTGATGTAAGCCATGAATGATCCCCTATATTTGCAGAAAGAATTTCGCACGGCGAACGAACCGAAAGTCCCACCATTGGTCCGTGGTAGTTTCGTTTTTACTCCATCTGCCGGCATGAGGCTCGCACCGGAAGTGCTGGTGCTCGAACTAATGAGGGAGGTTTTTCTTGGTAGTCACTATGACCTGTCAACAACGAAGGCAAAAGATATAGACCCCGAGGAACGCGGGGATGATGGTAACTACCGGTTTACCGACAGGGAACGTGCAATTTTATACACTCTCCAGGGTCGAAGGAAGAAAACCAAGAGCTCTGCGGATCAAACCTTTTTCGCACCCGCATACCCCCAGCTAGCCGAGGCGGGTTGGCTTCGTAAAAATAGCGAGAGGGTAATCAACAACTTCCTGTTTTCTGGCCCCGTTGCACAGGAAATCTACCACGGGGACCATGAAGGTATATCCGCAAAGACTAGGATGGACGAGATCTCGAACCTGGTTTGGCAGGCCCTACTCGGGAAGAAATCCTCCCTTGATCACGATCCGAAAGGCAAGGACATCCTTGCGGCAACCCTCCAACCCGAGAGTTTCAAGGAAAACTACAAGGACTTCGATATCGCCAAGGGAAACCTGGAAAGAATGATCAATTCGAGAAAAAACTCTCTGATGAGTATCCCAGGTGACCAGCTTTCCGCATGCATCACACGGGACCTTGAAGAAATATGCAGGCTCGAAGGGAAAATCCCCCGCATGCAATGGCTCCACCTCGTGATGACGTTTCTTAGGTTTGCCTTACCCCTCTGGTTACTCGCCCAGATGCAACTAACGCGGATGCTTCATCAATGGGTTATTGATGCTGCCGATGAAGAGGGAGAAATTCCTAACACGGCCCAAATTACTTATGCAATCGCAATTAGGAACCGGCAGTTACTACATCCCACACTCACTCCCACCCGGGAGCTGTTTGACCATATCGATATCTACATGAAATGTCGCGTGGAATTGAACATCTTCTTGTATTGCCTTTCCGCGGCAAGGAAAGACCAGCTTGACCTCACCGACGAAGACCGGGCCATTAACCTTGACGGTGGAGGGTCTAGGCACCTTGGAATCGAACAGCTCTTGCTCCTAGCCAGGGAATCTTCATGCCAAATTAAGGGCTTGGACCGCTACAAGGAAATCGCCGATGGGCTCAGCATGCGAACGTTCCTGGCACGGGAAGGAGAGCAGTTCTCGGCCTGGAGAAATCCCCGGAAAAGCGGGGTGGGGAAAAATATCGATGAATTTTTCCGCGTTCTTTACCAATCGGAAGCAGGGGACGAGTCGGGGGGGTACCTCCTTACCTCCATCGGCCAGGGGGCAAAAAGGGGATTCATGGTTTTCCCCGGCCAATTACTCCTAAAAGCGATGGCGTACCTCTCGGCACGCGACAAGTCACTAAGCTATGGGAGCGGGGGAGGTATCCTCGTACTCCAGGACGTGGAAGACCATTTCGCAAGTTACGGTATAGATTTCTCGAACGCGGCAGATGCAAGGCCACTGCTAATGGAAAAACTCCAATCCATGGGATTACTTCGCGGAAGTCCCGATGCTGGGAGCAGTGTTGCTGTTGAAATTCCCTACTAGTCACGCGAGGAGATCAAACGCATGTACAAATTATCCACGGTAATCGGCAAACTTGTCGAAGAGTACGTCCTATCGGCCATTGAGGGAGGGAGGGATTGCCGCCTTTTATTACCGGGTCTCACGCCACGAATCGCACGGGAGCTTCACCAGTACCTCAAGGAAAAATTACCACCACAAGTTGGCTCGTACTTGATTATCGGCGAAGGAGAGGACCCCAGCGAGGAAGAGGGCAAGATCAAGCCCGTGGGACTTACGAGTAAGCGTATTGGATCGTTTGTCGCGGTTACCACCCCTGGGCAACTTGTTCACATTCAGGATTCGATACGTGGCTCAGGGGGCACCATCAGGTCCATGGCCTACTCCGAGGAATGGCCCTGGATCGACGATGTTGGTAGCGAGTCGTTCCGCTTTAATGGCCCGGTGTTAGATGCCCTTGTAAAGGAATGGTCGAACGATCCAGCGGAGCAAGAATGGCTACGGGAGTTCACGCTACGGGGTCTGCTTGAAAATACACGATCTAGCTCCCACCGCACGCGGGTATTCCTAGAAGATGTAATCGGGAAATTCCATCCAGGGCTTTATCCCGGCATTGTTGGTGCAAGGGAAAAATTCCTATTCCATGCAGGGGTACCTCGCCCAGCTGGGGCGATTCCCCCATTTAAAACCCTGATTTCAGATTCAAATCGCCTTTGCAAGGGCATAATCGAACGCTACGGCGAGGAAGGTACCAGGGATCAGGCCAGGGAGAAAATTGAAGAATTGTTTACTGGCGAGAAGCGCGGGGAAGCGACGAGGGCCCTTGATAACCTTCTCGATGGACTTGGCACCAGTGACACGATTGACCTTGGTCTCTTGGCATTCCACGGTTGCTGGAGGGATGCCGAAGATTGGAACCTCCTAACCTCTCGTCTCCTCGAAGAAATTTTCCGCGTTAAACCCATTGAAGCGGGGATCAAGTACGTCCCACGGGTAAAGAGGGGAATCGTCTCTGCCAATAACAAGAAAGTGGCTACTTTCAAGGGAGAAACCATAGAAATAGAAATTATTTTCGAAAATATTCCCCCTGACCAAGTCACCAATAACTCGTGGACTGCAAGGATCTTGTCGAGGCAAAGAAACCTTGTTGATCCCGTGGTTCTTGGTGATTCCCAGGGGAGTGTCGTGGTCAAGCTAGATACCGGCACTATAACCCGCCATGCCAAGAAAATACCCCTCAGGGTTGCCCTTGCACACGAAGGCGAGATCAAGGTAGAACAAAGGCTTGACTTGCACCTTTGTGGTGAGGATCGACCCGCATTCGTGGTTGTTGAGCAAGGCTTCGACGTGATCGATGCAACGCCGACCACCGACGAAGACAATCCCGGTAAAAAGATCATCGTGAAGGAACCTGTTACCGTTTACCTTCTTTACACCGAATCATCGGTTCCAACTGCTCGCGATGATGATAACGAGAATATTGACCTAGTCGAGTTGGAAATGGGAGGAATCTGGAAACCTGCACGCAAGCTAAACGTATTTGAAAGGCCGGGGGGGCAGGCCACGTGGACCTTTGATTTCGATGATCTTTCCGCGGTAATATCCTTTGAGGGCGGGGACATTGTAAAGGGGGAATTCACGCTAGAGGACGAGATAAGGGCGTTCTTGTCCAATCCCGGAACGAGCGACCCCCACCTCAAGAAGTTGCTTGGTTACTTCACGAACCTCGGTAACGATTGTTATCCTGCCCTTGGGGGAACCGGAGACCGCTCCATGCACCGGTTATTCTTGTCCCGGGTGGTTACAACTCCGACCGGTTGGCACCCGGTCCTAACAAACCTCATGGAAATAGACCACGATGTTTCCGGGTCGCTAGGCGATTTCGTTAATTACCTAGGGCAGATCGATGATGTTGATTTCAAGAGGCTCGTGATGCCGGGAGAGGCGTTGGCGCTACTCAAGGCATACTCTCAAGCCCGGGAAGCCGTGCTTGCCGAACTTTCTACCTACTGCAACCGGGAGACTACATCGGCAGACCACCCGGTCTATGCCACCCATCCCATCTTTTTACAAGAGCGCTGCCGCGAGATGGAAATACTCGTGCAAGATTACCTGCAGGCCTATTCCAAGATCATTGACCATGTTCACGATCATGCGGACGACCTAAGCTGGCACCAGCTATTTGTATTGGTGTACCTTGATTGCATCGTGGATTGGGACGGCCACCGTGAACGGAACATGTTTTTCTTACTTGGCCCGTGGCACCCGCTTGTAGTTGCAAAGCGTTTCATGGTTCAACACGCCCTGGTTTCCAGGGCCCAGCGCTTGGTTAAAGATGGACCCGAGGGCAAGGAATTCAGGCAGTTGTGTGCCTTGCTTGGTCGAATCCAAAGTTTCAGGTGGGTCATGGCCCTTTCAACGAGGGACAAGAAAATTGAACCCGCCTTTGTATCTACAACTTCAGACCCCGGATGGCATGCCGTCTTCAAAACAAGTAGCACCGTGGTTTCCCAGAGAGGAGAAACCGTTGGGTTTACAACGATATCCCGTGCCCTTCACGACAATCTCGGGCTCGACACGGAAACAACCATGGGGGGAAGCCAGGATTTACCGACCCTTGCCTTGTCAAACTACATGAATTGTTACCCCTCTCGGAGATCGATTGGCATTCGTGTATGCCGAGGATATAATAGTAACGACGTCGTGAAAAGGCTAGATTCGTTTCTCCACGAGGAAGACGAACCCACCGAGAAGGGCCTTGAATTACCCGGGGGTGTACGCCTGTACCTACAAGATCCCTCTCGCGATGAAATGGACGCTCGGTGGACGAACCCCCCGTTTTTCCTGTATACTTACGACGATGATTCCGAATGCATTCGCGTGAATAACCCCGACATCTTCATGTCGCAACCACCAAGTGACGTATCGTTCAGAAACGGAGCACGATTCTACGAACTTCCCCGGGGGAAGGGTCTCCAGTCGGCTTTCTACGAGCCTTTACGGTGGTTAACCGAGGGTCCCTCGCATATTCCAGACAGTGTTACCTACGAGTTTGATACACGGAATGATGACTCGGGTGACCTTGGAGATGTATTCGTGGGTGTCCTCGGAAAGATCCAGTCTTTCGTAGGGTATCCCCAGGAAAAGATTTCCTCCGTGCCACTTCCAGATCACCTCCATGCTCCCTGGGTTGTCATACCTGGCCAAGCACTCGACCCCGCCATCCTAGTAAAGTACGTGTGCGATAGCGCAAGTCGCTCGCCGAACGAGCGGGCATTGTGGGATTACAAGGTAGGCCTTGGAGGACAGAGTTCCTCGTTTTACATCCTATCCACGATACCCAGGAGTTACCAGGTAAGGGTGAACGGCTTTTTCCAGAAAGAAGATATTGCCAGCGAGTTCATCATGGAACTTGGAAAAATTGGTATCGCGATCGGTGGCGAAGCATTAAAATCGGGGAGAAGGGCCCTAGGAATTATTGGCCTCGTTGGGGCCGTCCGGTTACTAGCGGGCGATTACCTCCCCGGATCGCCCATTTCCCCGTGCGAAGGGCATGTTGGTTTCCTTATACCCGTTGATTCATTCGAATCATTCTTCGGTAAAAATGACGCGAATTCCGGGAAAAGATCGGATATCCTTGCAGTACAGATCGTTCTCCCCACAGGGACCTCGCCCAAAATCCGCATTTCAGCATGCGGGGTAGAATCCAAGTTCGTTTCTGGAACATTTTCCAGGGAGCGAGTGAACGATGCATTGGAACAAGGCCAGTCGACTTCCCGGGACTTCAAGAGGCTTGTTACAACTAGCCTTGGTAACGGGGCCATGCCCGAACGCCTTGCGTTGCTTGAACTCGTCAGGTTTGGACTTAGGATCTCTAGTCAATCTATGCCGGTAGGACCCGGATCGCGGGTCGACATTGAAAGGGTCATTTTCAGGTGTATCTTGGAGGGGAACTACGAGTATTTCAGTCCCACCCACGAAGCGTTGTTGGTATCAACAGAAGCGGGCCTGCAGGGAATGGCGGAACACGTGGTATTGCAGGATGGGCTATGGGTCCGTTTAACGAAGACCTGCTGGCCTGGTGTAGCGGATTCCTCCCAGTTTAACAGCATATGCCAGGAACTTGCTAGCCTATTTGGTCCAGGCGAAACCCCTTCCATTGGCACGCCGATAACAAGAACCTCTGATACATCCCCAGGACCAGCACGGGAGGGATCACAAGAAGCGCGGCAAGAACAAGGTACCCAGTGTGAAGTGAAAAAAAATAACGAAACGGAAACGGCAGAACCAGGACCAAAAAAACAGGAACCCCTCCCGCTGCAAAAAATATTCATCGGGGTTGATGAGGCAAGGGTGGCGAAGTACTACGATCCACAATCGCCGGTCGATCCGCTGGACAACATGAACATGATGGTCACCGGGTCTTCGGGGACTGGCAAGACCCAGTTCCTCAAGTACCTGATCTGCAAGTTCAGGGAGCAGGGTAAAAACGTCCTAATCCTTGACTTCAAGAACGACTTTGCAAGCGACGAAGAATTTACAGTACGGGCCCGTCTAGACAGGATATTTGTCAATTTCGACGGGTTACCCTACAATCCGTTGATCCCATACCCGGTTCGTCACCCTGCCACGGGCAAGTTGTACGTTCAACCTGGCCAGCACGTAGCGGGCGTTACATCCGTTTTCCGGCGAACGTTCAGGCTCGGGGACCAACAAGCAGCCGCTTTAAAAGCAGCCATGGCATCCGCCTTTAACGCGGCGGGGTTAGATGCCACGGGAACGATCCCTTACGTTGATAACGATCGGTTCCCAGACTTTAGCCACGTGGGCCACCACCTTGAGCAACAAAATGAACGTGCCTTTAACAGGCTTGAACCACTCTTCTCGCTTGGTCTTTTCAAGCCAGAATTCAAGCCAAACTCTTTCCACGAGTTGACAGGAAGGTCCATGGTGATCGACCTGAGCATGATACCAAGCGAGGAAATAAAGAACGCCCTGGCACAGCTAGTCGTGATGTCGGCCCATGCGTATTTCAACTCGATCCCCCACTCGGGGACAATTCGACAGCTTTTCGTTATTGACGAGGCTTTCAGGGTCCTTGAGTACGAGTCGATGGCCGATTTCGTTCTCCAGTGCCGGGCATACGGTGTGGGCATGTTGTTATCATCCCAGTACCCTAGCCAGTTCCCGATAGATGTCTCCTCCTCGCTAGCCACAAAGGTCATCCATGGAAATGGCAGGGACAGTAACAGGATAAGAGATATTGTCCAACTGATACGTTGCGAAGGAAGAGAAGGAGATATTGCCGGGCTCGAACGTTTCCAGGCATTTATCGATAACCGCCACCAGCCCCATACCCTCATAAGGACGATGAACTACCCATTATACCTCGTGTGGAGCCGGCTCCAGGAGCTCGGGAGCGCCACAAGGGAGGAATTAACAAGCATTGCAGGGTTCAATCCCACGATGTTACCAATTAACAACCTTGTTCAGCTATTAACTCGAATGGGGCTTGCCGAGGAGAAAGAGGGCAAGGTTAACGTAATCAGCAGGGTGGGATAATTCCCTTGGAGATTACCGGGAGAGTTAGCACGTGAAGGAAAAACCCCTTCCGAACCCCTCTGGCTTCCCTTCTCCAAGGAAGGTCAAGAAATTCAAGGCAGGTTTACTAGAATGGTTTGAAAGGTACGGGAGAAAATTTCCCTGGAGAAATTCTTCCATGAGCAAGTACCAGTACATTATTGCCGAGATCCTCTTGCAAAGGACGAGGGCAGAAACCGTTGCAAAGTTCTTTCCCACGTTTACACGCGAGTTATCATCTTGGAAAAAACTTGACCGAGTAACTATCAGTGAACTGGAGAACCTATTGCAACCGATTGGGTTATGGCGGCGACGAGCATCTTCGATCAAATCCCTTGCCCGGGAAATGGCCAAGCGGAACGGGAGGTTTCCCCGTGGCCGCTCCGATATTGAATCGTTGCCTGGTGTTGGGCAATACATAGCTAATGCAATTTTATTGTTTTGCCATGGTGAACCACAACCACTGCTCGATGGAAATATGGCCCGTGTCTTGGAAAGAGTGTTTGGACCCAGAACGATGGCTGACATCAGGTACGACCCATATCTTCAAAAACTTGCCCTTGATATTGTTCAATGTAAAACTCCTAAAGAGGTCAATTGGGCCATTCTGGACTTGGCTGCTACAATCTGCTTGGGAAGAAAACCTGTTTGTGAGAAGTGTCCCCTTTCGAGTATATGTGATTACTATCATGAGGAAAAAATGTATAGTGCTTGTGATTAGGGAAATTTTATCCCTTCTCCAATTTTTTACAAATTCATTGAGTTTTAGCCTCCTTTCCCACCTCCCTTCACCAACCCGTACTCGATCTCGTAGTATGCAGTCGGTGTCGAGATGAAATAGTGCATCTTCTTCTCGTCTTCTGCATTCGCAATCTGCCGTAGAAGGGATGCCTGCTCTTCAGGGGTATGACCTACGGTCACCCACCGTTTGGTCTCATCGCTCATCTTCCAGGACCTGGACGGGACAGCGTCCGGTGGAGCCGTCACCTTGTCGTCCTCCGGATCGAAGTAAGAAACCACTTCGTCCTTCTCGGACTCTGCAGCGAACTGCAAGGCCTCGGCGACCTCTTTCTCCACCAGGACCTCTTCCTTCTCCTCGATAGCCTGGGTCTTCTGCCGGTGCTGCCAGTAGGCGACAAGTGCCGCCACTAACGCCACCAGCATCTCAAAAATCTGGATTAACTCCTGTTCCATGAAATCACCCCGAGGGGAGAGCGGTCCACGAAAGAGACGGTGAGAGAATCACCGTCTCCGCAGGTTCAGCTCCATCCGGTCGTGCATCTCGATGATAATCCTGACGAGTGCAAAGAGCATCATCAAGCTCCCGAGAGAAAAACCGAGGAGGAACATGAATCCTTCATCCATGGTCCCTCCCTCCCTGGAAAGGGAAAACTACTATTCGCTGCTCATGCCAGAGCGGCAACGGTGTCGGCCCAGGTCTCGACAGTGGCGAGAATCGCGTCTGCCTCATAGGAGGTGACGCGGACCTCTTCGCGGCTGAAGGCCACGTAGTAGATCTCCCCGCTCGGGTCGTGGCACTTGATGGTGGCCGAGTACCGCTCACCCTCGCTGTCATTCACCGGGTCGCCACCCATTGCGGTGGCCATCTCGGTATCACCGAGGATCTCGGACTTCACGGTGTTGAAGCCGGCAACGGTACTTGCCCGTGCGGTGATGGTCCCCACGGTGTTCGCTTCATCATCCTCGTAGAGGATCCGGGCGGTATATCCTTCCCTGGTCTTCTCCATCGCGGGCATCTGCCCACTGGAGGTCTCATATGCGGTGCACCCAAACGGGTTGGTGGTCAGGACTGCCTGCACAATAGTGTTGAAGGCAGCCACGTCAGCGATCGGGGTAGTGAGTGCCCTGACTGCCGACTTGACATTGGTCTGCTGGACGAAATCTCCCATACTTATACTCCTGTCTACGGATTTCCCGGGATCTCGGATAGACGTGAGTATATAAAGAAAAAGGAGTATATGGGCGTGACTGTATCAAAAAAGAAATCTCCGCTTTTACCATCTGATTGGTGTTGATCTGACAGTATCCATTCGTTTAATATTGTCAATATTGAGCGAAAGAATCGAATCGAGATCAACCGGTGTATAATCGACCAATTCACAGCATACATTGATATTACGATTTTTACCGTCGATAAAGGGGAATTTTGGTAACATCATATGGTGATGTCCATGGATAACCCAGCCTCTCCACCACGAAGGAACATCCTCTGGTCGATGAACAAGAAGAAAATCCTTATTCTTATACGTTAAAACGCTCATAAGAGAGAAGACCGCATTATCATAATTCTCCTCGTTTAACCACCACCGATCACCCTCAAAATCATGATTCCCTAAAATGAAATATTTGGTACCATTGAGCTTATTTGCGTATTTTACCATTTCATCTTTGAGCCAGGCAAAGTCACCCATATTAAAAACTGTGTCTTTCGCTCCAACCACGCTGTTCCAGTTCTTTATCATGGTTGCATTCATATCTGCAGACTTTTTAAACGGCCTGTTTAACTTGGGGATAATACCATCCGGGCCATCATAATCACTGAAATGGTTGTCACTGATAAGAAAGATACGTGGCATGTTCAAAACCCAACTCCAACAATGTTATTCTACTAATAATTAGAAGATAAAATCGATTGAAGATTTATAAGTCCTGGAAATAAGATGAAATCGTATCCATATCTCTTGGAATTGCGAATCGGTCACGCAAAACAAAAATTAAATGCCGTAATCCGGGATGTGAAGGATCATTTCAAACTGACTTATGAAAGCCCTGATATCGCTCACATGTCTCTCTATGGGCCTTTTGCAATTAAGACTGGGTATTCTTTTCACGATGTTAAAACAATTATTTCGCAAAATGCACGCAATATTTCAACCCTCCCTTACTGGGTTGACGGGTATGATCATAAGCTCAATCCAAATGGTGGAGTCATCGTTTTTCGAATAGTCCCCTCTGATTTGTTCCATGATTTCCTCTGCAATACTTCGAGAAACCTACAAAAATGTACGATATCAAAAAGTGAATGGGACCGAAATCCAGAAAACCATTGGTACCATGTCACAATTGCGTTTCACCTCTCAAAACAGCGATATCAGCAAATCCTTCAATACCTGAATATAGATAAGACGACCCCATCAAGTGTATTATCACGACTGTTCTCATTATTTTTCAAAGCTCCCCAGATAGATCGAAAACCCTATCCCTCCTACTTCTTTCCAGTCGACGCTTTACGAATTACCTTATTGCGAAATAGCCTGATCGGTGCTGAATATGATTTCCTCTCAAAGCGCTGGTATGGCCGGATGGAAGCAAAAAGCGGGATAAATTTTGGAAAAACACTCCAAAATTACCGTGTTGAAAAGGGATTTGAAATCTCAAGGCCCGTGCATCTGCCTGAAACCCAAACGTATGTTATCGGAGATTTACATTTGGGCCACGCGAACATCATCAAATATTGTGCACGTCCATTTCGATGGAAACAGCCCGAGGAAATGGATGGGGTTCTTATCAAGAACTGGAACAATCTCGTAAAAAAGACAGACTCGGTCTATTTCCTTGGAGATCTCTGTGGCCCACAATCAAAAACAAATGCTGACCGATATTTCAGATATCTGAACGGCAAAATAATCTGGATAAAAGGCAACCATGATGAGCAGGATTATATTTCCTCGGTAACATTAGCAGAAAACGTTGAGAAAGAGTATAATGGGATGAAAATTCTTTTCACCCATGATCCTAAGACTGCCCCGGATAATTATGAAGGCTGGGTAATTCACGGGCATGAGCATAACAACAACCTTCGGAAGTATCCTTTTTTCAATCCCCATAAGAGACGGATCAATGTTTCTGCAGAGGTCGTTGGATATAAGCCAGTGCCGCTGCCGGATTTACTTCAATTCATTTCTGCTAGGAAAGACACTCAATTTGTACTCGATTTGTGAGAATGCAATAGAAATTAGAAAATAGGTTCATCTGAAGACTTACAAATTTTTATTGAATCACTTTCAACTTCCTTGGTTCATGCCTATATGGCCTCTGGCTGAGAGTGATCGTTTACGATGAAAAAATACCTCTATTCAGATGAGACGCTCTTCCGCAACCGTGATTTATTCGAAATCGATTACCCCCCGGAAGATTTCAATTACCGCGAGTCCCAATTAAAGGATATCGCCTTTGCCCTGCAGCCTGGTCTCCATGGCAGCCGGCCCCTTAACATGGCACTCAGGGGTCTGCCCGGGACAGGGAAGACTACGGCCATTCGGAGGATCTTTTCTGAAGTCGAGGAGACTACCAAGCGACTGGTCCCGGTCTATGTGAACTGCCAGACCGAGCACACGAAGTTCGCCGTCTTTGCGAAGATCTACGGGAAGTTGCATGGCCATCAGCCACCTCCGACTGGGACACCGGTGCGGAAGCTCATCTACGATGTCGGGAAGACCTTAAGCGAGAAGGGGATCGTACTCTCCGTCTGCTTGGACGACGCCAACTATCTTCTCGTCAACAAGGCCTTGAACGAAATCCTCTATACTATCCTTCGACTCTACGAAGAGTTCCCCAATGCTAGGACCGGGGTCCTCCTCCCGATGAGCAGCATGGATGTCCAGCTTCCCCAGGAACTCGATCCCTGTGTGCTGTCTGTCTTGCAGCTCAAGGAGGTTTACTTCGCTCCGTATAACGAGGAGGAGATTTCCGAGATTCTCAAGGACCGAATCCGGAAAGGCCTCTACCCAAATGTCGTGCCAGAATCCATGTTCGATCTAATTATCGAACAGACCATGCGGTGCGGGGACCTGCGGGTCGGTTTGGACCTGGTGAAGCAGAGTGCATTGACGGCCGAAAGAGCGGGACGAACGGCCATCCTAGAAGAGGATGTCCTCTCAGCGTATGAGATCTCGAAGTATGTACATCTCTCCGCTTCGGTCCGGGCCCTGACAACCGATGAGAAGTCCCTGCTCTACCAGATAGCAGACATGGCGATCGATACCGAATCTTACCTGACATCAGGAGCGGTTTACGAGTCAGCGACAGAGAAGGTGAAGATGAGTTATACTGGATTCTATGAGAAGCTCCGGAAGTTCGACCAGATGCGGCTGGTCGAGCTCTCCCACCTGAACCATGGCGGCAGGACCAGGGAGATTGCGTTACGGTATGACCCGGAGAAGGTGAAGGAAGTGTGTACCTATTGATGGGTATTAACTGATTTTTAGGAACTACTTGAAAAATAAGGTTTTTTGGATTTTCTTACTAGTCATTTTTGTTGTAGACTTTTTGCAAAATAATACCATAGAACGGCACAAATTAGAGTGAAAAAAATTAGCCCTACAATCATTAGAGGCAACTTCCACTCCTTCGGCGTTAAATCGTATAGGGATGATACAACAAAATTACCAACAACCCCACCCATGAGACCAATTAATGCCCCAGCGAAGAAACCAGGATCGGTTTTGTGTGTTTCCATGAGAGTTATTTGAAAATTTTTATAAGATATATTCTCCTCTACCATATCGTTATTAGGGGCTCATTGATTTTTTAAGAAAAAATCTCTTGTTGCATATATCTTTTTAGAGCAGGGTATGAAAAGATGGAGTAAAACAAAACATTGCTCTCTGCTAATTATTTTTCCACTTGGATGGCCAGACTCATTCCTAAAATTACGAATAATGGATATTATTCCAGAAAGATTCGTGTCAAAATCCTCCTTGATTTCAGGAGGTAATTCTTTTGAAAGTTCATGAATGATATTTTGGAATTTTGTTAGCTTTCTTAAAATTGTGCGTTCATTAACAGCGTTTTTAAATTTTTCATTGTATTTAGGATTTGAATTAATTGCTTCTAATAATTGCTCAAAGGAGAACTCAATAGCTACTCCTAGCATAACAGATGATGATAACAAGCACCCAATTTGAAATGCCTGCATTGCTTCTTTGAGATAAATCAATGTTGTATCATCGATATCAGGGATGTTCTCTCTAATTACCAATTCATAACTACTCACATCATGGAAAAAATAGGGTGTTTCTTGATCGAGAATTTTTTTACCAAATGAACTTACGTGGAAGTATGGAAAATTTGGAGTGGAATCATTAGATCCGAGAGTGATGATATTTTGCCTGAATAAATCCCAAAATACTTCAAGAAATCTTTCTCTATCTTCTTCATTCAATGAATATTTGCCAGAGGAAAAAATTACAGACGCGGGATTTCTTTTGCCGAATACTTCAGCGAGATTGAGTTGAAGATGTAGATATTGGTTGGGGGCGTATGAACCCCTCTCCCTGCCCGATAAAATTTCAAGAATTGTCGATCTGATTTCTTCATTAGAATATGCCATCAAAAATTCTCGGGATTTAAAGATAAAAATTCTCTGAGTGTTTTCTTATTTTCAGCTATCTCACACCTCTGCCCTCATTCCACTCCCGCGCCATTTTCGCGTAACATCCCCCACACACTCCGATTTGCTTCTCCGCACACCGGAAGACCGCTGCTCCTACATGACAAACATCACACCGGGATGACACCACCTTGACCCGTACGAATTCCCGGTGGTCAAGAACCCCGGGTAATGGATCGATACGGAATGGCTTTCCGTTCTTTCCACCCTTTCCCTTCCTTTGCACGTCTTTGCGCAGGCTGGTGGAGATCAGAGAACCTTTTTGCAGGCCCGAAATAGCAATCGGGGATTTGAATGCCCCTGCCGGTGATTTGTTTTCACCAGATCCCGGACCACACACACAGAAAGCATCATCACCCATATCTCTGTTCGTGCTGTGCGTTCCTGGTAAATGATGCAAAGAGGTATCAGAAGAGGTACCTCTCTCAGTACCTTCTTCTTCATTTTCAGATTCCGGACAGGAATCAACATCTTCTTCATTCACACCAGTGTCTTGCAAAACTGGTGCAAGAGTGTCATCATTCCTTTTGTTTCGAGGACCTCCTGTCCTTCGCTGCTCTTCCTCAAGTTCCTCTTCAAGCCAGATCTCAGCTCTCGCCGTCCAGTTCTTGTAGAGGCCGATATCAAACGAGAAGTAGTGCTCCCGATGTTTTACCTCCATCCCGTAGATGTCCTCGGCGACCGTGGCATCGATGTAACTCACCGCAGGACACTTGTCAAGGATGCCGGTATAGAGCCCGCGACTGTTCCGATAACCCTTAAGCAGACGGTAAACCTGGTGGTAAGAGAGCCCGAGGACCTCCTGGAGCTGCTTGATGGTAAAGACCTCGAGGCCCATCTTCGCAATGCTGTCAAGGGCGGCCGCCTCGTTCCGGGTCTGCTTCGTCTCCTGGGCCCCGGTATCGCCAGTCAGGTCCAGGAAGAGCCGGCGGGCATACTCGAAGTCCTCGCGGGTCGCAATGATGCTGCCGTGGTCGTCCCGATCACGCTGGAGGAAGAAGAACCGGGCGTGGCACTTGATCAGGTCAAAGAGCATCCCGGGATTCCTTCGGTTCTGGGCCGTTGAGAAGTGTACTCGCGGAGCGAAGGGGACACGGACGTGCAGGACTTGTTCCTTCACAAGCTCCCAGATTGCCCGGCAGACAAGGATGTCCGGATCGTCACAGGCAACGGCCTCCTTCGCTTCGGCAGTTTTCAGATGAGCGAGGACCGCTACATCCTGGTCGGCCGAGTCATCGATCCAGACACAGAGCATCCGGTTCATGACCTGGTCGTCACCGGCCAGCTCCACCTTCGCCAGCCACCAGACGCATCGCTCGGGGATGGTGCAGATCCGGACCTGTCTGTCGCTGGTGAGGGTCCGGTGCTCGATCGGCTCCCGGAAGCTCGCTGTTGCCGACTTCAGGATCTCCTGCAGATCCTCGGATAAGGACACGTCATCGAAGAGGAGGACAGTGCCCGGAGGGATCGGGTGGTAGTAGAGGGCCTTATCTGAGACCGTTCCCTTCAGTTTGAACTTCTCGGGGAGGAGGTTGAGCATCGCCCGGCAGGCATGCGTCTTCCCCTTTCCCGAGTTCCCGGATATGGCGACATGCAGGCCCTGGGTGTTCACGACCGATTGTGAAGCGACCGAGAGAAGAAGACATTCGGCAACGACCCGGTCCCCGACATGGTCTCGATGGAAGACATCCAGAAGGAACGCGAGAGGGTTATTGGAACGCAGAACCTCCGCTGCCTTGGCCCGGGCTTCGATAGTTGCAGCCGGAGGAATTAGGGGAGAGGGGGATGAGGGGGTTGGTGCAGTATTGGATATGGATTCCCGCTCCCGCTGCTCGCGTTTCTTCGGTTCGAACCGGTCTCGCAACTCCGGCCATCGCTGTGTTCCACCGCCGCACGAAGCATGCTGGCAGCCGACATAGACTGCACTGCTCTGGAACTGGATGGCAAAGGCGCCGTCCCGGTGGGATGAGCTGAACGGGCATTCGTCCAGGACATAAAGCGTCCCTCCCTGCCACGATTTCTCTGACCGGATGCCGATCCCGTGGGTTGTGAGCCAGTCATGAAGGTCAATACCCCGGCTCCTCGTTCGCTGCCCAGGATCTGGATCATTCCTGGGGAGAAGACTGGCAAGGTGCCGGAGCTGTTCAACCGGGACCACCTTTACTTCATCAGGGAAAGAGACGATGTTGGCATGCCGGTGCGGCCGGCTAGGTGTGTTGTCACCCTTCTTCGAAGTGGTCCCGTAGAGTTTCCAGATTCGGGCCGCGTTGAAGTTCGCAGCGTCCACAGATACCGATCCATCTGAGAACAGGGCGTCAAGAACAGTAAGGCATCCCTTAATCAGGTCCGTTGATTCGTCATCGTTCGGCAGGTATATCCGGTAAAGCAGGTGGGCCCCGTTCCCGGAGTCGGCCATGACAGGATTCGGGAACCCCTGCTCGCCAAGCCAGTTCCGGATCCGTTCTGCATGAGAGAGTGCGGCTGCGTGTTCTTCATCAGTCGATGAGACCCCGCTCGGCCGGACCGGGTCCAGGTCGACCGGCAACCACTTCCTGCAGAGCACATCCGAGTCGCTTGTAGTCGGGTCCTTCCGGCCCAGGTTCATCTTTACTCGGTTCGCTCTCCGCGAGAGGAGAGCCGGGTCAACCGTGTTCAGCGTGACATAGATCCCTGCGACTTCCGGCAATGTGTCCAGGTTCGCCGCCTTGTCGGCCAGCATACTGAAGTTATCGAAATACCCGCTGTGGACCGAGTGGTCAGTCAGGGCCCGGAGCTCCACGACCCCACCGTCCGGGAAGAGAGTTGCGAGGGTTCTCTTGACCTCCCCGCTCATACGGACCCGTCCTGGCTGTCCGGTATGAGTGGAAAGAGTGGAGCTGAGACCGCTTCTCCCCTGGCGACCCGCTGGAAGCTTACAAGCGGGATGATGAAATGCCCTGCTCGTGTGTAGAGGATCACCGCCTTCCCGGACCTGTTGATAGCGGCGTGCCCCTCGATAGAGATCTGCTCTTGTTCATCTTTCCCATCTCTTGAGCTCTTCCGCAGGACCTGGATGATCGGGACGACCCGGCCATGGAAGAGAAGAGCCCGGACCTCCCTTGGTTCAATCCGGTAAGACTCGCCGTCAATCTCCACGCGAAGGATCTCGTTCTCGCCGAGTGCGAGTGTTCCGGGTTCAGTCACCGCGTTCACCCCGCATCTCGTGTTTTATCCGCAGGATGTAATTGTGACCAGCGGTCCGCTTGACTCTTACCTCGGCGATGGCATCCCCGTACTTCTTGATCTCATCAGAGAGTGCTTGGGGGAGAAGGTAGAGCGGGACCGGTGAGGTGGAGTGCTGTGCCATAGGCATCAGGCCACCCGTATAAGCCGATCGGATGTTTCAGATAACCATACCTTTTTTATTCTGAAATGAGAGGATATTCTGGGTTCCTCTTTACTGGCTATTGTGGAAGATACGTCAAGTCTGGAGGAGCCCACTACTTCTCTTTGCATGCTTCACCGTCCTTCAGGATGAAGAGCCCTTTCCGCAGAAAGAACTCCCCGATGCCCACAAAACCTGTCCGGCGTTCGTAGGCCTCGACTGCTTCCCGTGTGACCACGAGTTGTTCCATGTTTTTCATTCCTGCACGTAGGCGATCGATGTCGTTACATGCACACCTGCATGGCCTAATGGGTGAAATAAGGATGAACGGGAGCTTCTGAAAGTGGGTCAGGAAAAGCGTTACTGTATCGGATAAAGGGATTAAGTTTATTTCTTTCCAGAAATATTAGACAATCAACACAGATGCAGGTTGCATTTGCACGTGTAAGCAAATGAGCATCAAATAGAATTGAATTCAGATACACGTACAAACACAGATACGGGTTGCATTTGCACGTGTAAGCAAATGAGCATCAAATAGAATTGAATTCAGATACACGTACAAACACAGATACGGGTTGCATTTGCACGTGTAAGCAAATGAGCATCAAATAGAATTGAATTCAGAT
>Ga0334884_1002071_pt1 | contig 27092 bp, 20 predicted proteins | sample GraSluR1_MG_7_FD_207215 | JGI IMG/M metagenome (GOLD analysis project Ga0334884, IMG submission 207215) | Sludge microbial communities from methane-producing bioreactor in Wageningen University, Netherlands - Granular Sludge_12_05 R1 | ecosystem: Engineered > Bioreactor > Anaerobic >...
ACCTCGACCCCGTCTGGAAGGAGGCGCTGGAGTCGATCAGCGATCCCGAGGTGCTGCTGCGCCTGACCGGCACCGTGGCCACGGCCACCAGCGCCGCCGAGGTCCTGGCGGCGATCCGGAAGGAGACGCAGGGCGCGTAGGCTGGGCGATGGGCAGCCGCCGCTTGCGTTCCAGCATGTTTCGCAGGAATCTCCTGCGAAACATGACGGAGACTGGCGCCCCTCCCTGCAATCCAGCGTGTTTCCCAGGAATCTCCTGCGAAACATGACGGAGACCGGCGCGACTGCCGGGGTCCTCAGTCCACCAGCGCTTTCAGCAGCGCGTCGCGGCCGTCCTGGTAGAACTCGATGTTGAGTTTGGTGGCCATGTCGTCCGAGAGGTCGAAGAGTTGTCGGCGGCAGGAGACGGGCAGCAGCAGGGACTGGGCTCCTTTCTCCACGGCCATCTCGGCCAGGGTGACGGCGTTGTGGATGGGTTCGATGGTGCCGCCGAGGGTGATCTCGCCGACCACCACCAGCCCGCCCCGCACTGACTTCTTGAGGAGCGCGCCCGACAGGGCGATCAGGGCGGCCACGCCGGTCTTGGCCCCCGAGCGGGCCGCGTCGAAGCTGCGGATCTGCACCGAGAACGCGTGGGCCCGGGGGTCAGGCTCTGGAGGACCGGTCTGTGGCTGCGTCTGTCACCGTCCGCCCCCAACCCCTTTCTGAATCGTTCGCCGGATGGTGTCCTTCGTTCCGGGTGCGCAACTCGCCCAGGATCAGTTTCAACTGGTGTTCGATGCGGGCCAGGCGGGCGTCGAGATCGGCTTCGGCAGGCATCCCTTCCTCGACCCGATCCGCCGTGGCGCCGTCCTCCTCCGGGAAGAACCGCCCGGGGGCCACGCCCAAAAGCCTGGCCAGCCTGGGGATGCGCTCGAAGGCGGGGAACTTCCTGCCGCTCTCCCAGTTCTTGACGGCCTGTTCTGAGACGCCTGCGAACTCAGCCAGTTGCGCCTGGGTCAGACCTGAGCTCTCACGGACCTCCTTCAGGCGCCGACCGAACCAATCGTCCTTCGCACGTTCCACGGTGGGCATGGTAACCCGCTTGACGGCAGAGTGGAGGAACCCAGAGGTTTACCCCAAAGGATACCTATTGGTTTTTGATTGATTCTTGGACCTGCCCTGCCTGGGCTCCGTCACGGGAGGCTTGCAGTCGCCGTGGTTGTCCCTGCGCAGGAACAATCCGGCCCGTGGGCCCGCGATCACGCCTTCGAGTCGAGCAGCCTGCAACAGGAGGGTACGGTGCAGACCTATCTGCAAGTCGTTGGTCGCGCGCCCCGACGCACGCGCTTCAAAGCCCTGATTCACAGGGGCGGTGACTGCGGGTTCGAGGGGATTCAGCGTGGGACCGCCTGTTGGGGCCATCAGGCTTGATCCAGGTTCTGGCCGATCGCCTCCTACAGGCCTTGCAGGAAGTTGAGCCTCTCTACTACCGGCTGATCCTGTTGGTGGGTCCGGCGGGCTCGGGCCGGACGGCGGCCCTGCGCCAGGTGGCCGAGCAGGTTCAGGGGCAGGTCCTCAACGTGAACCTGGCCCTCTCCGAACGCCTGCTGGAGTTGGGCGCCCGACAGAGGGTGCTGCGGCTGCCACAGGTTCTCGAGGAAATCGTCCGCAATGCTCCCGAGCCCCTGCTCCTCGACAACCTGGAGATCCTCTTCGACGCGGCCCTCCAGCAGGACCCGCTCCGCCTCCTGCAAGGCCTGTCCAGGCACCGCCCGGTGGTGGCCACCTGGAACGGCACCACCGACGGGACCCGGCTCTTCTACGCCGAGCCGGGCCATCCCGAGCATCGCCGCTATGACCGCGCGGAAGCCTTGATCCTGTGCGCCGGAGGCCCACGCCCCGGCGACAAGACGCAAACCCAAGGGGAAGTGATGGCCTGATGAAATACGGGGACCTCATCCAGTTCGACCCCATCGAGACGGTGGTGCAACTGCGGGACGCCGATAAGGCCCAGGAAGCCCGGCGCCTGGTGCAGACCTACGTGATTTCTGACGATATGGCCGAAAGGCTATCGACCCTGGTCTTCCCCCAGTTGCAGTTCGACCAGCCCCAGGACAACAAGGGCCTCCTGGTGGTGGGCAACTACGGCACCGGGAAGTCCCACCTGATGTCGGTGGTCTCGAGCCTGGCCGCCGACGCCTCGATGAAGGACCTCTTGAGCCACGCGGGCGCCCAGGCCGAGGCGGGCAAGGTGGCTGGCCGCTTCCAGGTGATCCGCACCGAGATCGGGGCCGTCACCATGTCCTTGCGGGACATCCTGGTGTCCGAACTGGAGGATCACCTGGAGCGGATGGGGGTGTCCTACGCCTTCCCGCCCGTGGACACCATCACCAACCACAAGCGAGCCTTCGAGGACATGATGGAGCGCTTCGCCGAGGTCCACCCGACTCAGGGCCTGCTGTTGGTGGTGGATGAGCTGCTGGACTACCTGCGAGGGCGCAAGGACCAGGAACTGGTGCTGGACCTGAACTTCTTGCGCGAAGTGGGCGAGGTCTGCAAGGACCTGCGCTTCCGCTTCATGGCCGGCGTGCAGGAAGCCATCTTCGACAGCCCCCGCTTCCGCCACGTAGCCGACAGCATCCGCCGGGTCAAGGACCGCTTCGAGCAGGTGCTGATCGCCCAGAGCGACGTGAAGTTCGTGGCCAGCCAGCGCCTCCTGAAGAAGAGTCCCCAACAGCAGGCCCGGATCCGCGAGTATTTGCTGCCCTTCGGCCGATACTACGGGAACCTGAACGAGCAGATGGACGAGTTCGTGCGCCTCTTCCCGGTGCACCCCGACTACATCGCCACCTTCGAGCGGATCACGGTGGCCGAGAAGCGGGAGGTCCTCAAGACCCTCTCCACCGCCATGAAGGCCCTGCTCGACCAGGAGGTTCCTGAGGATCGTCCGGGCCTGATCGCCTTCGACAGCTACTGGAACGTCCTCAAGCAGAACCCCTCCTTCCGGGCGGTCCCGGACATCAAGGCGGTGATCGACTGCAGCCAGGTCCTGGAATCCCGGGTCGAAAACAACATCACCCGCAAGCAGTACCGACCCATGGCCCTGCGGCTGATCCACGCCCTGTCGGTCCACCGGCTGACCACGGGGGACATCCACGCGGCCATGGGCGCAACGGCGGGCGAACTGCGCGACCGCCTGTGCCTGTTCGACCCCCTGATCGACGAGATGGGAAGCGACGAGCCGGACAAGGACCTGCTGACCCAGGTGGAGACGGTCCTCAAGGAGATCCACAAGACCGTCAGCGGCCAGTTCATCACCCGGAACGCCGAGAACCAGCAGTACTACCTGGATCTCAAGAAGAACGACGACTTCGAGGCCCTGATCGAGAAGCGCGCCGAGAGCCTGGGGGACAACGGGCTGGACCGCGCCTACTACGAGGCCCTCAAGCAGGCCATGGAGTGCCAGGACACCACCTACCGGACGGGCTACCGCATCTGGGAGCACGAACTGGTGTGGCAGGAGCACCAGGCAGCCCGCACGGGCTACCTCTTCTTCGGGGCCCCCAACGAGCGCTCCACCGTGGTGCCTCAGCGCGACTTCTACCTGTACTTCCTGCAGCCCTATGAACCCCCGCGGTTCACCGACGAGAAGCTCCCCGACGAGGTCTTCCTGCGCCTGAAGGGGGCGGACGAGGAGTTCCACACCGCCCTGAAGCTGTACGCCGCGGCTCTGGACCTGGCGGGCACCTCTTCAGGTCACGCCAAGGCGACCTACGAGACCAAGGCCAAGACCCACCTGAGAGACCTGGTGGCTTGGCTGCAGAAGCGGATCCATGAGGCTATCGAGGTCACCCACCAGGGCCGCACCAGGCCCCTCGGCCAGTGGCTCAAGAACGTCCGATCCGGGAGCGGAAGTTCGCAATCCACGGGCAGCTTGAACTTCCGGGACCTGGTGAACCGGGTCTCGGCCTTTTGCTTGCAGCCCCACTTCACCGACCAGGCGCCGGACCACCCCCACTTCTCGATCCTGATCACCCGGGACAACCGGGCCCAGGCCTCCCAGGAGGCCCTGCGCGCCCTGGTGGGCAAGCCAACCAAACAGGCCACCGCCGTCCTGGAAGCCCTGGAGCTGTTGGACGGGGACAAGCTGGCCCCCCATCGCTCCAGGTATGCCGCATTGATCACCGGCGCCCTCCGGGCCAAGGGTCCCGGGCAGGTGCTGAACCGGTCCGAGCTGCTGACCGATGACCTGGGCCTGGAGTATCTCCAGCCCGGCGGCGCCCGGCTGGAGCCCGAATGGGTGGTGGTCCTGCTGGCCGCGCTGGTGCACGCGGGAGAGCTCGTGTTGGCCATCCCCGGCCGCAAGTTCGACGCAGGCGACCTGCAGGTTCTGGCCGGCACCCCCCTGGACGACCTGGTCCGCTTCAAGCACCTCGAACAGCCCAAGGACTGGAACCTGCCGGCCCTCAAAGCCCTCTTCGAGCTGGTGGGCCAGTCCCCCGGGCTGGCGCAACTGCTGACCCAGGGCAAGGAAGAGCCCGTGCAACTGCTCCATCAGGCCGTGGACCAGCGGGTCAAGCGCCTGGTGATGGCCCAACAGACCCTGGGGAAGGGCCTGTCCCTGTGGGGGATCGACCTGCTGGGAGGCAGCCCCCTGGCCGCTCGGGCCGCGGACCTCGCGGCGGCCAAGAGCTTCCTGGAATCCCTGCAGGCCTACACGACCCCGGGCAAGCTGAAGAACTTCCGCTTCAGCGCCGCCGAGGTCAGCGCCCACCAGGGGGCCCTGGAGGCCCTGGGCCAACTGGAAGGCCTAGTGGAGTTCGAGCGCGAGCACGCCTCCCTGGCCGGCTGGCTGAAGGCGGCCGAGGCGGTCCTCCCAGGCTCCCATGGCTGGCATGCCCAGGTGCAGGCGGCCCGGGAGGAGACCCTGGCTGCCCTGAGGGGTCCCGGGAACGGCAAGCTCGGCGCCCTCTCCTCCCAGGTGGGGGCCCGGCTGCAGAAACTGCAGAAGGACTACGTGGAAGCCTACCTGGCCCTGCACGCTCGGGCCCGCCTGGGCAGCAAGGACGACGAGCGCAAGGGCCGCCTGGCCCGGGATCCGCGGCTGGCAACCCTGACGAAGCTGGCCGGCCTGGACCTGATGCCGCGCCAGCAACTGGCCGACTTCCAGAACAGCCTGGGCGGCCTCAAGAGCTGCTTCGCCCTGTCCGACCAGGACCTGAGAGCTGACCCCACCTGCCCCCACTGCCGCTTCCGCCCCGCCCAGGAACCAACTGCCGCCCCGGCGTCCCAGGCCCTGCAGGACCTCGAGGACCGGCTGGATCAGGTGGTGGAGTCCTGGACCTCGACGCTGCGCACCAACCTGGAGGACCCCACCACCCAGGCCAACCTGGACCTGCTGAAGGGCGAGGAGCGCCACCTCCTGGAGGCCTTCCTCCAGCGAGGCGAGCTGCCCCAGCCCCTGGAGGCGGACTTCGTCCAGGCCCTGCGGGAGGCCCTCTCCGGGCTGGTCAAGGTCCCCGTCACCCCCGGGGCCCTGCACCAGGCCCTGCAGATCACCGACGGCCCGGCCACCCCCAAGGAGCTCAAGAAGCGCTTCGAGGAGTTCCTGGACGACCTGACCCGGGGCCAGGACCCCGCCAAAGTGCGGATCGTGCTGGAGTAGCCGACCGCCTGTCTTCGCCAACCATCCCACCCAGGAGCACCTCATGCAGCCATCCCTGTTCGACCCCAACCACGAAGCCAGGAACCGCAAGCCCGGGCCCGTCACCTGCCTGGGCCTGGAATTCCCCAGCGAGGAGGCCCGCCGGGACCACTTCACGGAACTCCTGCGCCAGAAGCTGAAGGACCCCGAGTTCCGCAAGATCGAGGGCTTCCCCCTGGGCGAGGACGAGGACATCCTCAAGCTCAGCGATCCCCCCTACTACACGGCCTGCCCCAACCCGTGGATCGCCGACTTCGTGGCCGAGTGGGAGGCCCAGAAGCCCCCCAAGCCCGAGGGCTGGGTCTACCACCGCGAGCCCTTCGCGGCGGACGTGAGCGAGGGGAAGAACGACCCCATCTACAACGCCCACTCCTACCACACCAAGGTCCCCCACAAGGCCATCATGCGCTACATCCTCCACTACACCGAGCCAGGGGACATCGTCTTCGACGGCTTCTGCGGCAGCGGCATGACCGGCGTGGCTGCCCAGATGTGCGGAGATCGGGACACGGTGCTGTCCCTGGGATACCAGGTGAGGCCCGACGGGACGGTGCTGCGAGAGGAGACGGACGAGACCGGCAAGACCGTCTGGAAGGCCTTCTCGAAACTGGGGGCGCGGAGAGCCGTGCTCAACGACCTGTCGCCAGCGGCAACGTTCATTGCCTACAATTACAACACGCCGGTGGATCTGGATGCGTTTCGGAATGAGGCGGAACGCGTCCTGCAAGACCTAGAACGCGATTGTGGCTGGATGTATGAGACTCTCCACACTGACGGAATAACCAAAGGCAAAATAAACTTCACCCTTTGGTCTGACGTCTTATTATGCGCAGAGTGTGGGGGTGAGATTGTATTCTGGAACGTTGCTGTGAATCGGGACAAGGGCACCGTTGAAGACAAATTTTGTTGCCCGAGATGTGGGGCACTGACAAACAAAATCAACTCCAAGCGACTCTTCGAGAGCCGGTTCGATCCTACTTCTGGGAATGTTATCTCTCAAGCCAGGCAAGTCCCGGTCGTTATCAATTACAGCCTTCCAGGGGTTCGAGAAAGACAAGAAAAGCCGCCAACCAAAGAGGACCTATCACTGATCAATGAAGTTTCGGGGCTCCCCCTGCCGCATTGGGTCCCAACACAAGAACTTCCAGATGGATTCAATACTACGCAACCCATTCGCTCGCACGGCCTGTCTAGGATTCACCACTTCTACACGTCGCGAAATCTCAGAGCACTATCCACACTTAACCATCTAGCGAATCGATCATCGAGACTGAAGTTTCTCTTGACAGGCCTATTGAATCAGTCAACAAAGCTCAACCAACTGCACGTCAAGTATTACTTCTTTGGTGGCGGAGGTTGTAATGCTGGCCACCGAAAAGGCACCCTCTATGCGCCTTCGATCTGCATTGAGACTCCGATCACAAGCCTATGCAAAGAGCGATTCAAGACTCAAGCCCGAGCAATGCAAGCTAGACTTGCCGGTGAGCCAACACTTATATCCACAGCATCCACCACAGAATTGACCGACTACGGCAGAGAAAACTCATTGGACTACATATTCATTGATCCACCTTTTGGATCCAACCTGAACTACTCCGAATTGAGTTATCTGTGGGAGGGATGGCTAGGGATTTTTACCAACGTCCAACCCGAAGCCATCGAAAACACATACCAGAAGAAGGGGCCGGCCGAATACCGGTCACTGATGGGCAAGTGCTTCACATCGGCTTTCCGCGCCCTCAAGCCCGGCAGGTGGTGCACCATAGAGTTTTCCAACACAAATTCGTATGTCTGGAACATCGTTCAGAACGCCGTCATGAATGCAGGATTCATTGTGGCCAACGTATCGTCACTGGACAAGAAGCAAGGAGGTATGGCCACAATACGTAGTAAGATCGCTGTCTTAAAAGACCTCGTCATCTCCGCCTACAAGCCCGACTCTGGCTTCGAAGAGCGCTTCCAGCGGACGGCCCTGACCGAGGAGGGGGTATGGGACTTCGTGCGCACCCACCTGGGGTACCTGCCGGTGACCAAGTTGCAGTCCGGCGCCTTGCAGTTCGTGCCCGAGCGGGACCCTCGCCTCCTCTTCGACCAGATGGTGGCCTACTACGTGCGGCATGGATTCCCGGTGCCCCTGTCCAGCCAGGAGTTCCAGGCAGGCCTGGCCCAGCGCTTCCTGGAGCGGGACGGGATGTACTTCCTGCCCGACCAGGCGGCGGAGTACGACCGCAAGAAGATGAGCACGGCCCAACCCACCCAGATGAGCCTCTTCGTCTCCGACGAGGCCAGCGCCATCCAGTGGCTGCGCCAGGTGGTCCACGAGAAGCCCCAGGCCTTCTCGGACATCAACCCGCTGTTCATGAAGCAACTGGGCGGTTGGAGCAAGAACGAGGCCCAACTGGACCTGCGCGAACTCCTGGACCAGAACTTCCTATGCTACGACGGCCGGGGGCCGGTGCCCGAGCAGATCCACGCCTACCTCTCCAGCAACTGGCGGGAGTTCCGCAACCTGCCCAAGGACGACCCGGCCCTGGTGGCCAAGGCGCGGGACCGCTGGTATGTGCCCGATCCCAACAAGGCGGGCGACCTGGAGAAGCTGCGCGAGAAGGCCCTGCTCAAGGAGTTCGAAGAGTACCGGCAGTCCAAGAAGAAGCTGAAGGTCTTCCGCCTGGAGGCCGTGCGGGCCGGGTTCAAGAGGGCTTGGCAGGAGCGCGACTACGGCACCATCGTCTCGGTGGCCGAGAAGGTGCCCACTAAGGTGATGGAGGAGGACCCCAAGCTCCTGATGTTCTACGACCAGGCCAGCACGCGCCTGGGTCTCGAATGAGCGCGGGGGTCTGGCGCTACAGCACCCTCCACCGGGGCCCCTGCCAGGTCCTCGAAGAACAGACCCTCTGGTCCCAGGCGGTGTGCCGCATCTGGTTGCCCGGCCAGGAGGCGGTGGTGCGGGTGCCGGCGGCGAGCCTCCGGGAGCTGGAGGCGGACCTGGACCCGGCTGTCGAGGCGGGGCGGATTACCTGGCTCTCTTCCGCGGCCCGGGTGGCCGAGGTCCTGGAGGGCCGGGCCAGCACCCAGGACGGCCCCGTCCTGCTGGCTCCCATGGAATCGAAGGTGATCCCCCTGCCCCACCAGCTCCGCGTGCTAGGGCGGGCCCTGGCGGGTGACCGGGTGCGCTACCTCCTGGCCGACGAAGTCGGCCTGGGCAAGACCATCGAGGCGGGCCTGGTGCTGCGGGAGTTGAAGCTGCGCGGCCGAGTTCGCCGGACCCTGGTGGTGGCCCCCAAGGGCCTGGCCAACCAATGGGTCTCCGAGATGCTGACCCACTTCAACGAGCGCTTCCAACTGGTCCTGGGCGAGGACCTGCCCACCATGCAGAGGCTCCAGGGGGGAGATCATTCGGGCTATTGGGCCTCCACGGCGGGTCTGAACAAGCTGGACCTGGCCCGGGCCCAGAACCCCTGGCAGTTCTTCGACCAGGTCATCGTGTCCCTGGACTCGGTGAAGCCCCTGGAACGGCGGCGAGGCTGGTCGGCTCAGCGGGTGGCCGAGCACAACCGCCTCCGCTTCGAGGAGCTGATCACCGCGGGCTGGGACCTGGTGGTGGTGGACGAGGCTCACCGGCTGGGGGGCAGCACCGACCAGGTGGCCCGTTACAAGCTGGGCCGGGGCCTGGCCGAGGCGGCCCCCTACCTCCTGCTGCTCTCGGCGACGCCCCACCAGGGCAAGACGGACTCCTTCCACCGCCTGGTCAGCCTCCTGGACCCCGAGGCCTTTCCCGACGCGGACAGCCTGTCCCGCGAGCGGGTGGCCCCCTTCGTGATCCGCACCGAGAAGCGCAAGGCCCTGGACGCCGAGGGGCGGCCCCTCTTCAGGCCTCGGCGGACCGAGCTGGTGCCCGTGACCTGGCAGGCCCGTCACCAGGCCCAGGAGGCCCTCTACGAGGCGGTCACCGACTACGTCCGCCACGGCTACAACCAGGCCCTGCAGACCCGCTGTCGCCACTTCGGCTTCCTCATGATCCTGATGCAGAGGCTGGTGGTTTCCAGCACCCGGGCCATCCGCACCACCCTCGAGCGGCGCCTGGAGGCCCTGCAGGAGTTGGGGAGCCGGGACACGCTGCCACCCCCGATCGAGGAGCCGAGCTCCCAGACCCCCGACGAGCTGGAGGAACTGCGCGACCTGGACGGGCAGGAACTCTTGGAGGAGGTGGTCGCGGCCCGGCCGGTGGCCCTCCTGCCCGAGTGCCAGCATCTGGAGGCTCTCCTGGAAGCGGCCCTGGCATGCGAGGCCGCAGGCCCGGATGCCAAGGCCGAGGCCCTGTTGGAGTGGCTCTACCAGCTCCAGGCCGAGGAACAGGATCCCGAGCTGAAGCTGCTGGTCTTCACCGAGTTCGTGCCCACCCAGCGGATGCTCCAGGAATTCCTGGAGGCCCGGGGCCTTCCCGTGGTGACCCTGAACGGCTCCATGGACATGGACGAGCGCAAGCGAGCCCAGGACGCCTTCCGGGACAGCGTGCGGGTCCTGGTCTCCACCGACGCGGGCGGCGAGGGGCTCAACCTGCAGTTCGCCCACGTGGTGGTCAACTACGACATTCCCTGGAACCCCATGCGCCTCGAGCAGCGCATCGGCCGGGTGGACCGCATCGGCCAGAGGCTCCCCGTGCGGGCCCTGAACCTGGTCTTCCAGGACACGGTGGAGCACCGGGTCCGGCAGGTCCTGGAGCGCAAGCTGGCGGTGATCCTCGAGGAGTTCGGCGTCGACAAGACGGGCGACGTCCTGGACTCGGCCCAGGCCGGCGAGATCTTCGAAGAGGTCTTCACCTCGGCCCTGATGGACCCCGGGCGGCTGGAGACTTCGGTCGAGGAAAAGATGTCCCGGTTCCGCCAGGAGATCCAGGAGGTCCACGAGGCCGCGGTGCTCTACCAGGTCTCCGACGAGCCCGATCTCAAGGCTGCCGAGCACCTGCGGAGCCACCCCCTGCCCCACTGGGTCGAGCGGATGACCGTGGGCTACCTGCGCTCCCACGGGGGGACGGCCACCCGCCGCCGGTCGGGCTGGGAGTTGGGCTGGCCCGGAGGCGAGACCCTGAGCCGGGTGGTCTTCACAGCCCGGGAAGCGGAGGCCTCCCCTGCGTCCACCCGCCTGGGCCTGGAGACCGGCCGCCTGCAGGGCCTGGTCCTGAACCTTCCCCAGCGGGTCGCCTGCCAACCCGTTCCCCTGGTGCACATACGCGAACTGCCCGCCCAGGTGCGGGGCCTGTGGGGTCTCTTCGAGGTGCGCCTGCAAGCCAGCGCCTCGCCCTCCTGGGAACTGCGCCTGCCCCTGGTCCGCAAGGGCTACCTGGCGATCTTCCTGAGCCTGGAGGGCAAGATCTTCCTGCCCACGGCCCGGCACGTCTGGGACACCCTGCAGACTGCCGAGCCCCAGGTGCTGTCCCTGCTGGGAGCGGTCCCCTCGGCCCAGGCCCACGAGAGGCTCCAGGCCGCGGCCGAGGAGGCTGGAGCCGACCTCTTCAGCAGCCTGGCGCAGCAGCATCGGGAAGCCCTGATCCGTGAGGAGGAGCGCGGCCTGGTCTCCTTCGCCTCCCGGCGCCGGGCCCTGGAACGGATCGGCCTGCCGGAAGTGCGCCAGTATCGCTGGAACCGGCTGGAGAAGGAAGAGACCGAGTGGCGCCAGGGCCTGCTGGCGGCCCGCCAGGTGGTGCCCGAGGTGCGTCCCCTGCTGGTGCTGAGCCTCACCCCCGAGCCAGGAGGAGAGCTTGGACGTGGCTGACTGGCGCGAGGCAATCCTGGGCGAGTTCGTGCGGGGCGTCAGCCGGCTCACCCTGGTGGCCGATCCCGACAACCTGATGACGGAAGAGCAGCTTTCCCTGCGCCTGCGCGAGAGAGGCTTCGACCTGCTGGAGTTCCAGGACCCCGTGGAGTTCCGCTACGCCTACGAATCGCGCTACCGCTCCCTGTGGGACCAAGGCCTCGCCACCGACCTGGTGGTGATCCTGCGCCTGGAAAGGACTGGCCTGGAAAGCCTGCCCTACGACCTCCTGCAGGCGGGGCGGAAGCTCTCCTTCAGCCTGGGCGAACTCTTCCCGCACCTGAGCTACCGGGTCATCGAACAATTGGATCGCAACCTCCTGGATCCCCTGTTCGCGACCCAGCCCAGCGCCTCGGCGGAGCGCCACGGGGACCTGGCGACCCAGGACCTCGCCCTGCGCGCCGTCTTCGGACTGGTCCCCGAGATTGTCGCTCACGAGGTCGACCTGCTGAGGGCCCTGCTGCGGATCCACTACAGCGGGCTGGACCTGCCGCAACTCCTCGGGCTTCGGATGGCACAGGTCCTGCAGCCGCGCTTCCCGGACTGGCCCCTGGAGTCGCTCTTCCTGGACGAGGGGGCCTTCTACGCATTCCTCCAGGAACGCTGGGGATGGTACCTGGGTAGCCTCGGCCCGGCCGGTCGCGTAAGTGAGGACAGCCCCCTCCAGCCCTTCCGCTTCCCGGGCCCCCAAAGGCTACCCTTCGAGCACCCCGACCTGCGGGTCTACCTGGACAACCTCTTCCTGGAAGGCAAGCTCCAACCCCTGGCCGCCCCGGGACTGGACCTGCCCGCCGACTCCTGGGTGCGCTGCGGGATCGCCTCCTCCACGGCCCAGGAGGAGCGGCGCCGCCTGGACCGGCTCTTCGCCCGGCTGGAAGAAGGGTGCCCGGCCCCGGACGCCCGCCACTCCGAGTGGACCGCCCTGGCCCTGGTCTGGGCCGAGCTTTCCGCCCGGGTGCACCAGGAGGGCGATGAAGATCAGCGGGCACGCTGGCAAGCCCTGGGGCTGACCCTCAACGCCACCTTCGCCTCCTGGCTGGAGGGGCACTACGCCAGCCTCGTCCACCTTCCGCCGGGCAATCCGGCCATGGTGCACCACGTGCCCCGCCGGCTAGCCCGAGACCTGGAGGGCTCCCGCCAGCGCCGGGTCACCCTCCTCGTCCTGGACGGGCTGGCCCTGGACCAGTGGGTCACCCTGCGCCAGGTGCTCCTGGAGCAAGACCGGCATCTCGACCTGGCTGAAGGGGCGGTCTTCGCCTGGATCCCCACCCTCACGTCCGTCTCCCGGCAGGCCCTCTTTGCCGGGCGCCCGCCCCTCTACTTCCCCACCACCCTGCACTCCACCCACGCCGAAGAGAAGCAGTGGCGCCAGTTCTGGGAGGGCCAGGGCCTCGATCGCAGCGAGGTGGCCTATCGCCGGGGTCGGGGGGACGGGACGCCGGCCGAGTTCCTGGGCTCAGGCTTCCACCCCGAGCGCACCCGCGCAGCCGGGCTGGTGGTGGACAAGGTCGATCGGATCATGCACGGCATGCAACTGGGTGCCGCGGGCATGCACAACCAGGTGCGCCAGTGGGCCCAGGGCGGGTTCCTGGCGGACCTGATCCAGGAACTGCTGGGACACGGTCACGAGGTCTGGCTGACCGCCGACCACGGCAACCTGGAATGCCGCGGCACGGGCCGATTGACCGAGGGGGTGCTGGCCGAGACCCGAGGGGAGCGGGCCCGAGTCTACCCAACGGCCGAGCTGCGGGCCCGGGCGGCCGGCCTTGGTAGAGGGGCCCGGGAGTGGAACCCCACGGGCCTTCCACCCGGCTGCTACCCGCTGCTGGCCGAGGGCACGGGAGCCTTCGCGCAGGAGGGCGAGACCCTGGTCGGCCATGGTGGCCTGTCCCTGGAAGAGGTGTTGGTCCCCCTGGTCCGGATCCGTCGGAGGCAAGCGTGAGCGACAAGCGTCACCAGAGCATCGGGATCAAGCAGACCCTGCGCCTCGAGTGGCTGGACAAGGCGGCCCACCTGATGCTGGCGGGCGCCGAGGCTCCCGCCATCCGCCAGGAGTTGACCACCTTCCTCTCGGAGCGCAAGGGCGATGGGTCCGTGGGCCTGCGAAGCGCGGGCACCCGGGATTTCGCGGTCCAGAACGTGATGAAGGTCTGGGTGGCCCCGGACCCCGAGCTGGTGGGCTTCCGCGACGAAGCCCTGGCCTGGTTGCAGGCCGACCCCGCCGGGGCCCTGGCGGTCCACTGGAGCCTCGTCTCGGCGGTCTACCCCTTCTGGTTCCAGGTGGCCCGCCAGGCCGGTCGCCTGCTGGCCCTCCAGGAGCAGGCCACCCAGGCCCAGGTGGTTCAACGCCTGCGCGAGCACTACGGCGATCGCAACACGGTGATCCGCTGCGCCCAGTTCGTCCTGCGCTCCTTCGTGGCCTGGGGGGTGCTCGAAGACTGCCCGGCCAAGGGAGCCTACCAGAAAGCAGCGCCCCTGGCCGTCCGCGACCCCCGCCTGGGGCTCCTACTCCTGGAGGGCGCCCTCCACGCCACCCCCGAGGGCAAGGCCGAACTCAGCCTCCTGGCCAGCCACCCCGCCCTCTTCCCCTTCCGCCTGCCCCCCCTGAGCGGCGCCTGGGCCGAGCAGCACAGCCACCGGCTCGAAGTCACCCGCTACGGCCTCGACCAGGAGAGCCTCAGCGTGAAGAGATGGATTTAGGCTCCAACCGGGCCAACCGGCCCTGCAGCATGCCCAGGTAGCGCGCCCTCTCCTGCTGCAGATCGGGCTCGACCTCCTCCAGGTGGCGGCCGAACTCGCGGTAGAGGGCCTCCAGCTCAGCCACGCTCTCGAAGACCGTCATGGCCCGGAGCAGTTGCGCCTCCAGGCGGCGCCGCTCGTCCCAGTCCTCCCGGTGTGTCGACAGAGGCCGCATCTCCAGGTTTTCCAGACCCCAGCGGAGTTCCCTGCGCCGCCTCGGGCGTGCCCACCCTCCCCGCGATCCAGCATGCTTCCCAGGAATCTCCTGTGAAACATGACGGAGACTGGCGCCCTCCCCCGCGATCCGTCACGCTTCCCAGGAATCTCCTGTGAAACATGACGGAGACTGGCGCCCGCCCCCGCGATCCGGCACGGTTCCCAGGAATCTCCTGCGAAACATGACGGAGACTGACGCGCCACCCGGCGCTGGTCGTCGCCTCCGCATTCAGGGCCCGCGCCAGCAGGCAGGCGATGGTCAGGGTCAGGGTCCAGCTCCGGATGGGGGGGCTGTCGGCCTCCCTGGGGGCCTGAGATGGCACCTCGCCCAGAGCAGGAGCCGGCTCTCCGGCCTCGATTCAAGGAGGTATGAGCACGCTCGGCAACGTGATCTGGCTGGTCTTCGGCGGCTTCACGGCCGCCCTGGGCTCCATCGTCGGAGGGGTCGCCCTGTGCCTGACCCTGATCGGCATCCCCTTCGGCCTGCAGGCGATCCGGATCGGGGTCGCCATGTTCCTCCCGTTCGGGAAATCCATCGTGGAGGACCCGGACGCCGGCAGCACGCTGAACACGATCCTCAACGTCATCTGGATCATCGGCTGGGGCTGGGCCCTGGCGCTGAACCACCTGGTCTTCGCCGCGCTCCTGGCGATCACGATCGTGGGTCTCCCCTTCGCCAAGCAGCACCTGAAGCTCATGATGCTGTCGCTGTTCCCGTTCGGTCGCCGGATGGAGTGAGGGCCTGACAGGGGCGCGGCAAGCTCCCCCGACAGCGCGTCCCCGGCGCGGGGCTTGGATGCGCCAACCCGGACACCGGCGGATTCGGATCCCGGGCGTCCCTGGCAGGGGAATATCCCGGCATCTCCGTCATGTCTGGCAGGAAGTTCCCGGGAAGGCGGACGGGTTTCGAGCAGAGCGGTTCGCCTCGCAGTGCCCCGGGCTCCCCTCCCCCGCAAGGCCAAGTAATTTCTCGTTGAACGAGGCAGGCAGCCGCGGAACGACGGGCGAAGGGCATCGAACTCGCCAGGGCAGCCGAGAAGGCCGGCGGACAGCGTTCCAGACGAGACCAGACCCAGGATCTCCTGGAATCGGGAGCGGGATCAGGAGCAGGAGCGGGACGGCCGCCTGGACAGGGAGGGACCACAGAGGGCATGGATTCCAGGGTTCTCGAGCCGCGCGAGCTCTCCGAGGGGCACCTCGAGACCATGTTCGGCCTGATGCAGGCCCACTACGACGGGACGGATCCCGCGGTCTTCCGCCGGGACCTGGCGCGCAAGGACTCCGTGATCCTGCTGGAGGAGGGCGGCCACATCGTAGGTTTCTCGACCCAGCAGCTCGTGGAGATCGAGGGGGTCCGGGGCGTCTTCAGCGGCGACACGATCGTCCACCGGGACCACTGGGGCTCGCCGCGGCTCTCCCAGCAGTTCGCCCGCTTCTTCGTGCCCTTCGGCCGGCACGAGCCCTTCTACTGGTTCCTGATCTCCAAGGGCTACAAGACCTACAAGTTCCTGCCCACCTTCTTCGTGGACTTCCACCCGCGCCAGGGCGTCCAGACCCCGCCCGAGGCCCAGGCCCTGATCGACTCCTTCGGGGCCCGGTTCTTCCCGGGCGAGTACGACCCGGGAAGCGGGGTGGTCCGCTACCGGGGCCCCAAGGACCGGCTCAGGCCCGAGCTCCAGGACCTGCCCGAGCGCCCGGAGGATCCGGACTGGCGCTTCTTCCTGCAGCGCAATCCGGGCTTCCGCCAGGGCCACGACCTGGTCTGCCTGGCCCGGCTGCACCCCGAGAACCTCAAACCCCGCGCCCGACGACTGCTGCTGGGGGCCCACGCCGGGGAAGCCCCCCCTCGATGACCTGCTCCCACCGGTTCCTCCATGCCCTTCTCCGGGCAGCCCTGCACGCCGCCCGAGGCCGCCTGCGTCCCGAAGAAGCCCCTCTCGAGCAGGAAGCCCGGCTGCGGCACCTGCTGCGGGCCAACGCCGCGAGCGCCTATGGCCGGGCCTGCGGATTCGGGCAGGTGGACGGAATCCGGGCCTTCCAGGAGCGGGTCCCCCTGGTGGACTACGAGGACCTCCGCCCCTGGGTCGAGCGCGTGGCTTTGGGCGAAACGGAGGTCCTGACCCGGGAGCCGGTCCTGCTCTTCGAGCCCACCGGAGGCTCGTCGGGGCCCGAGAAGCTCATCCCCCTGACCCGGACCCTCCTCGAGGAGTTCCGCAGGGCCCTGCACCCCTGGCTGGCCGACCTCTACGCGAACCATCCCCGGGTGCGCGGCGGCCCGAGCTACTGGCAGGTCACCCCGGGCCTGGTGGCCCCCCGGCGCACTGCCGGCGGAATTCCCATCGGATTGCAGGACGACGGGCAGTACCTGGGGAGGCTTCCGGGGGCCCTGCTCTCGGCCCTGAGGATCCGCCCGGCCATCCATCCCGGGTTGAGCAGCGAGGCCTTCCAGGCCGAGACCCTGCGCTCCCTGCTCGGGGCGCGGGATCTGCGCCTGGTCTCGTTGTGGAACCCCTCGCTCTTCCTGCGCATGCTGGAGGCCCTGCAGCGCGATCCCGACCCGATCCTGGCCCGGCTGCCCCGCGAGCGCGGCATGGAGGTGGCCGGCTGCCTGGAGCGGGGGGACCCGGCCGGACTCTGGCCCGACCTGGCGCTGATCAGTTGCTGGCGCGACGGTCTTGCGGCCGGGGACGCCCAGAGGCTGGGGGCCCTCTTCCCCCAGGCGGCCCTCCAGCCCAAGGGCTTGCTGGCCACCGAGGCGGTGGTGACCCTGCCCCTGGAGGAGGCCCTGGGTCCGGACGGAGGCCACGTCCCCGCCTGGCGCAGCCACTTCTTCGAGTTCCTCGACCCCTCGGGGAAGCCGTGGCTCGTGCACGAGCTGGAGCCGGGCGGGGTCTACGAGGTGGTGGTGACCACCGGAGGCGGCCTGTACCGCTACCGGCTGGGGGATCGGGTGCGCGTCACCCGGCGCTGGCGGGGGGTGGGCCTGCTGGCCTTCGAGGGCCGCGACCGGGTGGTGGACCTGGTCGGCGAGAAGCTGAGCGAGGACTTCGTGGCCGCAGCCTTCGCCGACCTGGCGGGCTTCTTCATGCTGGCCGCGCGGGAGGACCATTATCTTCTGTACACCCGCCACGCCCTGGAACCGGGCGAGGTGGACCGGCGGCTGAGCCGCAGCCACTCCTACGAGGTGGCCCGGAGAGTGGGCCAGCTCAAGCCGGCCCGGGTCTTCCTGCTGAAGGGGGACCCGGAGGCGGAGTACCTGGCCTCGGCCCGGGCCCAGGGCCGCAAGCCCGGGGACCTCAAACCCGCGGTGCTGAGCCCGCGGGGGGACTGGAACTTCACCGGCGAGGAGATCCCGCTTTGAAGATCGCCTTCCTGGCCCCGGCCGGAGCCATGCACCGACACGACGGCAACTTCGGGCATAGCCTGCACTACGCCCCCCTGACCCTGACCACCCTGGCGGCCCTGGTCCCCGAGGAGATCCCTGCCGAGCTGGCAATCCACGACGAGACGGTTCAGCCGATCCCCCTGGATCTCCAGGCCGACCTGGTCTGCATGACCGTCATCACGGGCACGGCTTCCCGCTGCTACCGCTACGCCGACCACTTCCGCCGGCGCGGGCTGACCGTGGTGCTGGGGGGGGTCCACGTCAGCATGCTGCCCGACGAGGCCAGCGGGCATGCCGATTCGATCGTCACGGGCTTTGCCGAGTCCACCTTCCCGCAACTGGTGCGCGACTTCCGGCAGGGGCGACTCCAGCCCCGCTACCAGCAGGGACCGGACTTCACCCTGGAGGGCCGCCCCCTGCCCCGGCGAGACCTGCTCAAGCGCAGGGGCTACATCACCACCCGCACCCTGGAGGCCGTGCGCGGCTGCTCGCTCCCCTGCACCTTCTGCGCCTGGCCGGCGGCCTTCGGGCGCAAGGTCTACCTGCGCCCCGTCCGCGAGGTCACCGCCGAGATCGAGGCCATGGGCGGAACCCTGCTGACCTTCCCCGACATCAACCTGCTGGCCGACCGGGCCTATGCCCTGGAGCTCTTCCGCGCCCTGGTCCCCCTCAAGAAGAGGTGGCTGGGCCTGGCCACCTCCAGCGTGGGCCTGGACGACGACATGCTGACCCTCCTGGAGCGCAGCGGCTGCCAGGGCCTGCTGATCGGCTTCGAGTCGATCACCCAGGGCTCGCAGGCCTTCGTGAACAAGGGCGTCAACAAGGTGGGCGAGTACGCCGAGCTGATGAGCCGGCTCCACGACCACGGGATCCTGGTCCAGGGCTGCTTCGCCTTCGGGGGCGACGATGAGGACGCCTCGGTCTTCGACCGGACCGTCGAGATGGTCACCCGGACCCGAATCGACCTGCCCCGCTACAGCATCCTGACCCCCTTCCCCCGGACGAAGCTCTACGCCGATCTCGAGGCCCAGGGGCGAATCTTCGAGAGGGACTGGGCGATGTACGATGTCGAGCACTGCGTCTTCCGCCCCCTGCGCATGACCGTCGAGGAGCTCGAGGCGGGCATCACCCGGGCCTGGGAGGCCACCTACAGCCTAGGCGACATCGCCCGGCGCCTGTGGCCCTTCAACCGCAGGCCCTGGCTGGGCTTCCCCCTGAACCTGGGCTACAAGACCTACGCCGACCGCTACCGCCGCTTCACCCGCGAGATCATGGTCGACAACTCCGACATCCCGGGGGCCGGGTCATGAGGCTGACCTTCGTCCTGCCGGCCATCGGCAAGAAGCCGGGCCAGAAGTACATCGGCACCTGGAAGATGGAGCCCTTGACCTTTGCCGTCCTGAAGTCGCTGACTCCGGAGCGCTTCGCCGTGCGCTTCTTCGACGATCGCCTCGAGCAGGTCGACGCCTCGGCCCCCAGCGACGCCGTGCTGATCTCGGTCGAGACCTACACCGCCCGGCGCAGCTACGCCCTGGCCCGGCGCTTCCGCGAGCAGGGGGCCCGGGTGATCCTGGGAGGCTACCACGCCAGCCTGATGCCCGACGAGGCCGGCCTGCACGCCGACGCCGTGGTGGTGGGCAACGCCGAGGCGATCTTCCCGGAGCTGCTGGAGGACCTGGCGGGGAACCGGCTCCAGCCCCGCTACCAGGGTCCGGCCGGCTTCCGCCGGATGCCCCCCGACACCACCCTGTATGGGAACCGCCGCTACCTGCCGGTCTCGCTGGTGGAGACGGGCCGGGGTTGTCCCCAGGCCTGTGAGTTCTGCGCCATCTCGGCCTTCTACCGCAGCCGCTACCATCCCCGGGAGGTCGGCGAGATCCTGCGCGACCTGGAGGCCAGCCGCCACCGCCGCTTCTTCCTGGTGGACGACAACCTCTGCGCCGACCGCGAGCACGCCCTGGAGCTCTTCCGGCGGATGGAGCCGCTGGGGCTGCAGTGGGCCGGTCAGGGGACCCTGGCCATGGGCCAGGACCCGGAGCTGCTCCGAGCCATGAAGAGAAGCGGATGCGAGATCCTGCTGGTGGGCTTCGAGAGCCTGAACCAGGCCAACCTGCGCCAGATGGGGAAATCGGTGAACCTGCAGCTTTCCGACCGGGACCAGATGGTGCGGAACCTGCACGCCGCCGGCCTGAACCTGTATGGGACCTTCGTCTTCGGCTACGACGCCGACGACCAGGGGACGGTCCGCGAGGCCCTGGACTTCGCCGTCCGGCACGGCCTGTACACGGCGGCCTTCAACCACCTCCTCCCCTTCCCCGGCACCCGGCTGCACGAGCGCCTGCTTCGCGAGGGAAGGCTGGAAACCCGGTCGGGCTTCCCGAACGGGCCCCTGGATTCGCAGGCCTGGTGGCTGGACGGCTCCTATCGCTACGGCGAGATTCCCTTCAGGCCCCGGGGGATCGAAGGGCCGGCCCTGGCTCGAGCCTGCCGCGACGCCCGCAAGGAATTCAACAGCCCGCGGAACCTGCTGCGCCGGGGAGCCCTGGCCCTGAAACGGGGGACCCTGGTGGCCTGGCCGCTCTTCTGGGCGATGAACCTTCCCCTGGGCCGGGAGGTGGACCAGAAGATGGACGTCCCCCTGGGAGAGAACCTGGATGAGTGGCCCAAGTAGGCGCTTCGCCGTGCGCCTGGCCGCCGCCTCGGATGACCCGGCCCTGCGCGAGATCCTGGCCGAGGACGGGTTCGGAGGGCGGATCCGGGTCTGCGCGCTGCGCGAGCCTTCTCCCCTGGCCTCCTTCCAGAGGGAAGGGGACGAGGCCCTGGTCTTCCTGCTGGAGGACCTCGAGGACGGCCGGGCCTTGGGGATGGGCGGCGTGGTCTGCCGGGACATCGCCCTGGGTGGGAAGAGACGGACCTTGGGCTACCTCTGTGGCCTGCGGATCCGCGCGGAGGCCCGGGGACGCTTTCGGCACCTGGGGGAGGTCTATCGGGAGTTGCGCCGGCTCACCGCGGACCGGGTGGACCTGTATCTCAGCGCCATCCTGGCCGAGAATCCCCGGGCCCTGCGCCTCTTGACCGGAGCCCGGGCGGGCCTGCCCCGCTACCATCCCCTGGGCGGGTATCTCACCTTCTTCCTCCCCACCGGAGGCCGGGGCCCGGGCCCGAGCTTGAAGGAATGGAGCGACCCTTCCCTGTACGAGGCCCTGCGCAGCCGGATGGACGGGATGCGCTGGGAACCGCGGTCCTGCGGGCTGGAAGAGGCCTGCTGGGTGCAGACCGACGGGGGGCTGGGCTACCTGGCGGTCCCCGGACACAAGCAGTACCGGGTCCTGTCCTACGGAGGCTGGATGAGGCTGGCCTCGTGGATTCCCCCCTGGCTGACCGGATACCCGCGCCTGCCCCGGCCCGGGCACCTGGCCCGATACGCGACCGGCGCCATCTTCAGCCCGGACCCCGACCAGGCGCGCCGGATCCTGCGCGAACTGCGCAGGCGGGCCCGGGGCCTGGACTTCCTGATGATCGGCTGCATGCAGGACGATCCCCTGGCCCGGATCCTGGCCGAGGAGCGCCACGTGCTGTACCGCAGCCGGCTCTTCGAGGTCCTCTTCCCGGGGATGGAGCCCCAGATCCAAGGTCGCCTCCAGGTGGAGGTGGCCCTCCTCTGAGCGATCCCCAAGACCCTGTCCGCAGAGCCCCGCCGAAGGGGAAGACTCAGGGCAGCGAAAGCTCCGGGACCTCGCGGAAGTCCAGGTCCAGGATGGGGTATTCCCGCCAGTCGCGGAAGTCGAAGTGCCACCACTCGACGTCCAGGACCTCGAAGCCCTCGGCCTTCATGGCTGCGATCAGGAGATCCCGGTTGGCCCGTTGCCGGGCCGTTCCGCCGGCGAAGTCGGCGTGAGCCCGCTCGGTGAACTCGTCATAGGCGCCAGGCATGTCCAGGTAGCGCCCCGTCCGAAGATCGTACAGCGAGACATCCACGGCGCACCCGCGATTGTGGCGCGAGCCCTTCTGCGGGTCGGCCACGTAGCCGATCCGCCGCCACTCGGCGGGGGCCTGCTCCCACATCTGCCGGGTCACCCGCCAGGGGCGGTAGGCATCCAGCACCGAGACCCCCAGGCCACGGGAGCGCAGCTTGCGGTTCACCTCGGCCAGGGCCAGGGCGGCGGGCCTCTGCAGGAAGGCTCGGGCCTCGGGGTAGAGGACCCGCTTCATGAAGTTGTGCGGCGTGGCGTAGCGCAGGTCCAGCCTCAGGGTCGGGTCCAGCCGCCTCAACTCGACCAGCTCGGATTCCCGGAAGCTCCCCTCCTCGACCGGCGGCCCCGAGGCCAGGGCCGGCAGGGCCAGCAAGGCCAGCAGCAGGACCAGGAACCGAAGACTCCACTTCCTCGAGGGCAGGGAAGAGATCACGGCGAGGGGTCTCCTTTCGACGCGGGATTCCAGGCCAGATCCCGCAGGTCTCCGACGCGTCGGGTGAAGCGCGTCTGGTCGAAGTGTTCCAGCAGGGGGATGGCGTACTTGCGCGTGGTCTGGAGGGTCTCGCGGGCCCGCGAGGCCGTCAGGGGACCCTCGACGCGGATCCGTTCGGCCAGGAACCCACGGGCCTCCTCCAGCAGGCTCTCCAGGAACACGATCTGGGGGGTCAGGCGGACCGCCCGCCCCGTCTCCAGCAGATGGGCCTCCAGCACCTTCCACAGCCGGGGTTCGACCTCGGCCAGGAAGGGCACGTCGTCCCAGTCCACGGGTGTGAAGCGGTCCTTCTTCAGGACCTCCTCGACCCGCCTCAAGGCCTCCTGCCAGGCCGGTTCCAGCCGGGGGACGTGCGCACGGGGGGCGAGCAGGCCGAGCCGCTCGACCACCTCGCCGCGACGGCAGGCCTCGTTGAGCACCTCCTCGGCCAGGCGGGGGGTCGGGGAAGCCAGCAGGCGCAGGATCTCCTCCCGACGCCAGCCTCCCCTCCAGGGGGCCGCCTGGGCCAGGCGTTCCAGAAGCTCGAGGATCTGCTGGCGCAAGGGAAGGACCTGGCGGGCCAGGGCCACGTGCCGGCCCATGCGGACCAGCTCTCCCGAGGCGAGCAGCTCCTCGACCAGGGCCTGGACCTCGGCCTGGGGGAGCTGGAGGTCCTGGGCCAGGGCCCCCGGCGTGCGGGCCCCTCCGCTGGCGCGGGCCAGGGCCCCCAGCAAGGGCTCGGCGGCCCCGCTGCCCTGCTGGCGGCGGAGCCCGTCCAGGACCTGGGCGTCACCCCGGCGATGGCGCGGCGCGGCGGGGTCCAGGACCTCGCCTCCGCCCACGGTGTGCTGCGCCGTGAAGTCCCGCAGGATGACGCGGTCCAGGCGTCGGAGCGCGACGGGCTCGTCCAGGATCACCTGGACCAGGCCGCGGGCCCCGGGAGCGATCTCGTCGCCTTCCAGCAGGAAGACCCGCCCCAGGGCCTCCGCCGTGCCGACGTACAGACGGACCTGGTCGCGATGGCGCAGCGGGCGGGCGGCACGCGGGAGCGTCCGCAGACGCAGGTCCAGCCTGCGGGTGGGCACCAGCAGCCCGGGTGGGGCCAGCACCTGCCCGCGATGCAGGCTTCCCGGCTCGACGCCGGCCAGGTTCACGGCCACCCTCTGCCCCGCGCAGGCCTCGAACTCGGACTCTCCGTGCACCTGCAGCCCCCGGATCCGGGCCTCGAGCCTCTCGGGGAGGATCTCGACCCGGTCTCCGACTCGCAGTCGCCCCGCCCACAGCGTTCCGGTCACCACCGTCCCGAAGCCCGCGCGCAGGAAGGCCCGGTCCACCGGAAGATGGAAGGGGGCCTCGGTCGGACGGACGGGAAGGCCTTCCAGGACCTCGGCCAGGGTCTCCCGGAGCCGATCCAGGCCCTCTCCGGTCAGACCCGAGACGCGCACCACCGGAGCCTGGGCCAGGAAGGTCCCGGCCAGCTCCCGGCGCAGGGCCTCCTCGGCCAGATCCGCCACCTCCGGCTCGACCAGGTCCACCTTGGTCAGCACCACCACCCCCGCCCGGGTCGCCAGCAGGTCCAGGATCTCCAGGTGCTCGTGGGTCTGGGGGCGGGCCCCCTCCCGGGCGTCCACCACCAGCATGGCCAGGTCCAGCCCACCCACGCCGGCCAGCATGTTCTTGAGGAACCTCTCGTGCCCGGGCACATCGACGATCCCCGCGCGGATCCCGCCGGGAAGATCCAGGTTCGCGAAGCCCAGGTCGATCGACAGTCCCCGGGCCTTCTCTTCGGGAAGCCGGTCGGTGTCGATGCCGGTCAGGGCCTTGAGAAGCGTGGTCTTGCCGTGATCCACGTGACCGGCGGTTCCCAGGATGAAGTGTTTGGTGCTCATGGTGCGGTGGACTCCAGGGCCCGGACGAGTTCGGGCTCGTCTTCGGGAGGCAGGGTGCGAAGATCCAGGTGCAGGCCTCCCCTCCGGCAGATCGCCAGGACCGGCCGGGGCTCCCGGCGCAGGCGCTCGGCCCAGGCCTGCTCGCCATCCGGGGGGACCAGGCGCACACACCACCCCGACAACTCCGCCCCGGGCATGCCTCCCCCACCGGGCGTGGAGCGGCTGGAGACGACCTCCACCTGGACCCGGCCCTCCAGCCGGACCCGCAGATCCTCGGCCAGGGCCTCGGCGCGCTTCCGGAGGGCTTCGGGAGCAAGGCGCAGGGTCGCCAGGGTGGGGATCTCGTCCAAGGCCCGCCGGGGATCCAGGTACAGGCGCAGGGTGGCCTCCAGGGCGGCCAGGGTCAGCTTGCCGACCCGCACGGCCCGGGCCAGGGGAGTGCGGGACATGGTCCGCAGCAGGTCGGCCCGGCCCAGGAGGATCCCCGCCTGCGGTCCGCCCAGCAGCTTGTCCCCCGAGAAGGCCACCAGGTCGAAGCCCGCCGCCACGGCGTCGGGAATGGTGGGCTCGCAGGGAAGCCCGTGCTCCTCGGGGTCCAGCAGGAGCCCCGAGCCCAGGTCCAGGAAGGAGGGGACGGCGTGCTCCCGGGCCAGGGCGGCGACCCGGGCCGGGTCGGGGCGCCCGGTGAAGCCCTCGATCGAATAGTTGGAGGGGTGGCTGACCATGACCAGGCCGGTTTCGGGGCCCAAGGCGACCTGGTAGTCCTCCAGTCGGGTCCGGTTGGTGGTGCCCACCTCGACCAGACGGGCTCCCGCGTGGCGCAGGAGCTCGGGCAGGCGGAAGGTGTCGCCGATCTCGACCAGCTCGCCGCGCGAGACCACCACGTCGCGATTCCGGGCCAGCGCGTCCACCGTCAGCATGACCGCCGCCGCGCAGTTGTTGACCACCAGGGCCGAGGGAGCCCCCGTCAGGAGGGCCAGCAGGTCCCGGACATGGACCTGGCGGGAGCCTCGCCGCCCCTGCTCCAGGTCCAGTTCCAGGTTGGTCGGGCCCGAAGCCGCCTCCTGGAGGGCCTCCAAGGCGGCCCGGGCCAGGGTGGATCGCCCCAGGTTCGTGTGGAGGACCACGCCGGTGGCATTCAGGACCCGGCGCAGGGAGGGTTCGCACAACGCCTGGAGTTGCGCCGAGGCGTGCTCCAGGATGAAAGCCGCCGGGTCCGCAGGCAGACGCGAGGCCCCCCGCAGGCTGGCGGCCCCGTCGCGCAGGGCCTCCAAAACCCGAATCCGGCCGTGGGCTTCGAGCAGTTCGAGGCCCTCCGGCGTGCGCAGCAGCAGATCCAGCGAGGGAATCCCTCGTCCGGGATGAGGCTGGCTCACCAGGAGTCCAGGTCGTGGCGACCGGAACCGAGCGGGATCAGAGGGGAGCGCCTCCGGAGGAGGGGGGCGCCGGGTTTCCGGCCTGAGGCTTCTCGGCTTCGGGCTCGTCCGGAGTCGGAGCCTCGGCCGCGGGCGAGACCTCCACCCGTGGGGCCGGGGGGGCGGAGTCCGGCGAGGGCGACTCGCTGGCCGCAGGGGTCTGGGGGGTCGGCGAGCCCGGAGCGGCATCAGGGGTAGCCGGGGTGGATTCCGTGGCAGCTCCGGTCGAGGTCGGCGGGGCGGAAGCCTCGCCCGGCGCCTGCGCAGCCGAGGCCTCGTCCAGGGACTTCAGGACGTTTTCGGTGTAGAGCGAGGCCACCGACCCGGCCCGTTCCCGAATGACCTGCAGGAGGGCCAGCTCGCGGATGGTGCAGGCATGGTGCTGAAAGAACATCTGGACCGGGAAGGTCAACCACAGGTTGCTCTCGGTCTCGAAGACCCGGGTGACCATCTCGACGGTCTGGGCGTCCACCCGGTGCATCAAGACCAGCGACAGCAATGCCTGACGGCGCAGGATGTTGTCCTTCTCGGTGGCAAAGCGCTCGGCCAGGTAGCGCTGCATGAGGGTCTGCAGCTCGGGGTCCAGGGCCGGCTCCGAACCGATCGCCCCCAGGAAGGCCAGCACGGCCCGCTTGGGCAGCTTGGGATAGTCCACCATCACCTGACGGGCTGCCAGCTCGAGTTCGTCCGCGGCCAGGCCCAGTTCGGCGAAGATGGCCTGGCGCTGCTCGGCGGTAAACCGGGCGGTGTTGCAATCATCCAGGGTGCGGAAGTAGGCCTCCTTGCCAGTCTCGCGGTGGAAGACCTTCAGCAGTCCGGCCTGGTTGCCGATGGCCACGCGCTTGAGGTCGACCTCGGGCTGGAAGCTCTTGGGCAGGCGCGCCGGTGGCTCGACGAAGACCTCCTCCACCGCGCTCTGGGCAGGCGCTTCCGCCGAAGTCGCCGCGGGCTTCGTGACGGACGGAGCGGGTCTGGCGCCAGGTGCCGTCACAACCGGGGTGCTGGCCTTCGGGGTGGTTGCCGGGGCCGCGAAGGCGGGCCCGGCCATCACCAGGCAGGAGACCAGGATGACTCCAAACAGGTGGTTGCGGTTCACGGAATCGCCCTCCTCGCGAAAAGATGGCCCCTCTCCAGCGTGGGGAGGAAGGGAGGTCGGCTGCGTCGGGCCCGGTCTCGGGCCGCAGACGGGTCTGCACCTGGCGCGCCCCCCGGTTCATCCCTTCGTTCTTACTATGCACGGCCGGTCAAGGCAAGCCCGAAATGCGGACAGACTCCGCGGCAGGTGTTAAATTCCCGGCGCCGAGGCCGAGTCCTGGCTGGTTCCAAGAGAAACCTTCAAGCGGCCATGGTCTTCTCTTCAAGCGTGGGGGTGGGGGACCACCCGAATCCGCAATTGACGATCCGGGTCTGGCGGGCTAATCTATCCTTGCCGGGCACCGGGTCATGCCCTGCTGCTTTTCGATGTCCTCACGTTGTATTTCCAGCCTGCTGCTGCTCCTCGCCTGC
>Ga0334884_1002076_pt1 | contig 27002 bp, 27 predicted proteins | sample GraSluR1_MG_7_FD_207215 | JGI IMG/M metagenome (GOLD analysis project Ga0334884, IMG submission 207215) | Sludge microbial communities from methane-producing bioreactor in Wageningen University, Netherlands - Granular Sludge_12_05 R1 | ecosystem: Engineered > Bioreactor > Anaerobic >...
GGAGAATTAATTGTTCCAAATGGTGTGAATTATAAATTCTCCGGAAGTTATGAAAATCAGGTGCGTGCCGAAAAACGTTTGAGCATTATTGTTCCGTTGGTCTTTTTAATCATCTTCCTTATACTCTATTTTCAATTCAAATCTGTAACAACTTCACTCATGATTTTTACCGGAGTGGCTATGGCATTCAGTGGCGGTTTTATTATGCTCTGGCTTTACGGGCAAGGCTGGTTTGCCGATTTCACCGTTTTTGGGACAAACATCCGTGAGCTTTTTCAGATGAATACCGTGAACCTAAGCGTTGCCGTTTGGGTGGGCTTTATTGCCCTGTTCGGATTGGCAACCGATGACGGGGTATTGATGGGAACCTATCTCGACCAAAGTTTTAAACGTAACCGAACTAAAACAATAGAAGAAATACGGGCAGCGGTTGTGGAAGCAGGTGAGCGAAGAATCAGGCCTGCTGTAATGACCACCACAACTACCATCATTGCTTTACTTCCGGTACTTACTTCAACCGGTAGGGGCGCGGATATAATGGTGCCGATGGCCATTCCGGCTTTTGGCGGTATGATTGTGGCTGCCATCACCTACTACATCGTTCCCACGCTTTACTGTATGCGTGAAGAGTATAAACTTAAAAATTCGAAATCATGATACGATATATAGCAATACTTATAGCAACGCTTTTGTTTAGTAGCTTGAGCTTTGCTCAAACACTGGACGATTACTTTAAAATAGCTGCCGAAAACAATCCGGGGTTACAGGCTATGCATAAAGAATACGAAGCTGCTTTACAGAAAGTGCCGCAGGTAAGTACCTTGCCCGACCCTACTTTTTCTTTAGGGTATTTTATCTCTCCTGTTGAAACAAGGGTTGGTCCGCAACAGGCAAAGTTCTCGCTAACGCAAATGTTCCCGTGGTTTGGTACTTTAAAAGCGCAGGGCAATGTGGCTGCTTTAATGGCAGAAGCAAAGTTTCAAAACTTTATTGATGCCAGAAATAGACTTTATTTTCAGGTGGCATCCGCTTACTATCCTTTATACGAATTAAAAGATTTTGTTCGTATTGAACAGGAAAACATTAGCATATTGGAATCTTATAAAACCATTGCTACTCAGAAATTTAAAAATGGAACAGGAACAATGGTAGATGTGCTGCGTGTGGATATTATGCTGAAAGATGCACAAACCAATCTTAGTATTCTGAGAGATAAAGAGAAACCATTGCTGACTACGCTCAACAAGCTTTTAAATCGTTCTGAAAATGAACCGGTGCAGATTAGCGATACGTTGAAATCGGTGATTCTCTTAGATAATTACAGAAAAGATTCACTGATTGTAGCCAATCCAAAATTAAAAGCGCTCGATTTAAAATTACAGGCAAGCCAAGCCGCAGAGATTGTTGCACAAAAGCAAGGATTACCGAAGTTGGGTATAGGCTTGGATTATGTATTGGTGGGCGAACGTACCGATATTTCTATGCCTGATAATGGAAAAAATGTTCTGATGCCAATGGTAAGCATTAGTATTCCAATCTTTCGGGCAAAATACAACGCATCGGTGAAAGAATCTCAACTGATGCAGGAAAGTTACACACTTCAAAAGCAGGAAGTAACAAATACGCTCTTTTCTGAATATGAAATGGTTTTGTTTCAGGTTCAACAACAGTTGCAGTTAATATCACTTTACCAACAACAGATACAAACCTCGCAACAATCATTAAACCTGCTATTTACTTCCTATGGAAATTCAGGGAAAGAGTTTGAAGAAGCACTACGTATGCAGCAACAATTGCTGAAATATCAGAAGATGAGCGCAACCGCTTTGGTTCAATACCATATTGCAGTTGAGAAAATCAATTACATAACATCAAAATCGTATTAAAATGAAAGCAATAGATAAAAAAGCAATAATAATTGCCGCAGCAACACTTGTTGTTGGTTTGCTGGCAGGATGGTTACTGTTTGGAGGGAATAAAAGTAATTCTCACGATGACCATGAACATGTGAAAACGGAAATAAACGGAGAAACAGTTTGGACTTGCTCCATGCACCCGCAAATTCGTCAAAACGAGCCGGGCGACTGCCCCATTTGCGGCATGGATTTAATACCGTTAGAGGATGACCAAAATGCCGATATTGACCCCAATGCAATAAGCATGTCGCCTACTGCTATGCAACTCGCCAATGTGAGTACGGCATTTGTGGGAAAAATGAATCCGGTTAAACAAGTCCGCCTTAACGGGAAAGTACAAGCCGATGAACGCTTGGTGTATTCACAATCATCGCATATTCCGGGCAGGATAGAAAAATTGTTGGTGAATTTTACTGGCGAATTTGTGAATAAAGGACAAGTCATTGCATACATCTATTCACCCGAGTTGGTAACAGCACAAGAAGAGCTGTTGGAGGCACAGAAAATAGCCGAAACGCAACCTCAATTGTTTGTAGCTGCAAAGGAAAAGTTGAAAAACTGGAAACTCTCGGAGAAACAAATTGAAGAAATCCTTACATCTGGAATGACAAAGGATGAATTTCCTGTAGTAGCCGATGTTTCAGGATACACAATCTCAAAAAAAATAAATTTGGGTGACTATGTTCGCAAAGGGGAAACGATATATGAAATCGCTGACCTATCGAAAGTTTGGGTGTTATTTGAAGTGTATGAATCGGATATAAGCTGGATTAAAAAAGGTGATAAAGTTGAATTTACAATTGCCTCCATGCCCGGTGAATCATTTATAAGCATTATTACATTTCTCGACCCTGTAATTGACCCAAAGACAAGAGTGGCAAAAGCAAGAGTGGAATATAACAACTCAAACGGAAAGCTAAAACCTGAAATGTTTGCTTCGGGGATGGTTCAGGCTAAATTAGCTAACAAATCAAATTCTATTGTGGTACCAAAAACTGCCGTAATGTGGACAGGCAAACGTTCGGTGGTGTATGTGAAAACAAATTCCGAGCAAGGAGTAAACTTCATTATGCGTGAAATAACCTTGGGTTCTGCATTAGGAGATAGCTATGTGGTTGAAGAAGGTTTAATGGAGGGAGAAGAAATAGCGGTAAACGGCACGTTCAGTATAGATGCCGCTGCCCAGTTGGCCGGAAAACCCAGCATGATGAGCCCTGAAGGTGGACAGGTAATGACAGGTCATAATCACGGAGGGACAACTACTGAAAGTAATGTTTCACACGAAAGTCATGAGGAACAAAATAAATCAACAACTTCAAAAACCTTGTCCATCGACAAAAAAGCCAAAGAAGCTTTGCAGCCAATTTATAATACCTACTTAAATTGGAAAGATGCCCTGACCAACGATGATTTTAAAGAAGCTCAAAAAAACGCTGCAAACTTTAAAACGGCATTGAAAAAAGTGGACATGGGACTTTTTAAAGATGAGGCGCACATGGTTTGGATGGATTTTCAGGGAAGATTAGCCAAAAATTTGGAACACATCCAGCACTTTTCCGACATCGAACAACTTCGAAAAGCCTTTCAATCGGTTTCTGTTACGATGATTGAAATGACCAATTCATTCGCACCACTTGGCAAAACAATCTACGTACAACATTGCCCCATGGCCGATAACAACAAAGGGGCTGATTGGCTGAGCTCTGAGAAAGAAATTAAAAACCCGTACTTTGGTAGTTCGATGCTAAAATGCGGAGAAGTTACCAAAGAAATTAAATAATCATTTTTATTCACAATTTAAATCACAATAATATGAAAACAAAAGTTTTAACTTTAGTATGTATGTTCCTTTTAGGAACAAGTATGGTATTTGCACAGGCAAAAACCGAAAAATTTGAAGTAAACGGAAATTGTGGCATGTGCAAGACCCGCATTGAGAAAGCGGCAAATTCAGTTGACGGTGTTACCAAAGCCGACTGGGTGCAAGAAACAAAAATGCTTACAGTAGCATTTGATTCAACAAAAACTACTGTGCATAAAGTTCAATTGGCTATTGCTAAAGTTGGTCATGATACACCCATGCATAAAGCCTCTGACGAAGTGTATAACGCACTTCCCGGATGTTGCAAATATGACCGTACCGAAGCAAAGAAAGAAGGTACAGGTCATGAGGGCCATAAGCACTAAAAGAATTTTGTTTAATGTCTGCCTTTAATAGGGAGCCATTTATATAACTTGCCATCCCACAGGCGTAAGCACATTTGCAAGCCCACACGAGCCAACGCTCCAACCAAGGGCTTGCAAAAGAGCTTCCGCCTATCCAGCCCGAGTAACCGCCTTTCAGGACGGTTTTAGGATTGCCCACGCTCAAAAAAACAAAATAAATTTGTGCTTCGTGGATAGGTTGGTGCAGTTTGAAAATGACATGAAAAATAAAGCTAAACAATTGACAAACAGACCGTAATGAATGAACACCAGTTGCCAACATCGTATATAAAACATTTGGCAGTCAGTGGTTTATCAGGCGTTTCAGCTCTTATCAAAATTTGTTGTATATTGACAGGAAAATGCTTCGAAATGCCAAACGTTTCATATACGTAACCGTTAGGTTTCATGCAAAAAAACATTCTGCAAATAATAGACATAGCAGAATTTTATAGAAACAAACAATGAAATACATTTTTTTGATAGCTGCCTTCAATGCCTTGTTTTTTGCAGTTTTAGTTATGCAGAAAAAAAAGGCCTTACATGATAAAATCCTGATTTATTGGCTAGTTTATTTGGGTTTATACACAGGCATATACGCTTTGTTTTCAAATAAACTATTTATAGATTTTCACCTCCTTTCAGCAAGTTTTATTTCGTTACTCTTACTTCATGGGCCATTCTTGTTTTTATATATTTCTGCTTTGATTGAACAAAAATTTGAATTCAATAGGAAAAAACTGTTACATTTTATTCCTTTTATACTATTCAATCTTTTTATTGTTATCGCTTCCTTTTTACCGGAAATATCGGAACGAATAAGATTAGACCATGTGGAAAGTGAACATGGGGTTCCTTTACTGTTTAATTTATTCCTGATTCTTACAGTTTTGTCCGGGCCATTCTATTTTATTTTATCCATCCTGCTTTTTAAGAAATTGGACATTAATATCTTCAATAATTTTTCATCGTATGAGGATGTTAACCTCGACTGGTTAAGAAAGCTTGTTTATACTTTTGGGGCTATTTGGACAGTATTAATGATTTTTACCACTGTCCATCATGTTTTCGGAATGTTCTCTTGGGTTTTTTGTACGCACGGATTATCTCTTTCTTTGTCCGTTTTTATCATCTTAATTGGGTATTTCGGCCTAAAGCAAAAGGAAATTTTTATTCAATATCATGATAACAGCATCGAATATGTAACGGAACCGAAGACGAAGTATGCCAGTGTAGTTTTGAAAGAGGCTGATGCAGAAAAATATGTAAGCAAAATACGGCATTTAATGAGCAAAGAAAAACCATATCTGGATGCCAACCTTTCACTCCCTGCGTTAGCGAGCAAACTTAACATACCTTCTCATCATCTTTCGCGTGTTATAAATGAACAGTTTAATGTTAACTTCTTCGATTTTGTTAACCAATACAGGGTAAATGAAGTAAAATCAAGGATGGGTAATCCTGAGTTTGAAAATTTGTCCCTTTTAGGAATTGCTTTCGATAGTGGCTTTAATACGAAATCGGCATTTAACAGGGTATTTAAAAAAATAACCGGATTAACCCCAAGTGAATATAAGAAACAAACATAGAATGCTCCATTTCAAAACAATATATGCTTATGCAAGTCCTATTTCATAAATAAGGACTTTAAATTTGTGTCTAATAGGTACTACATTACGAAGTAGGTCGCACCGGGATATTTCTCAGCATACTTTTGTCTCAGCATAATTTAGTAATAACGATTAAAAAAAATTTATCATGAGAACAACAGAAATGAATTTGAGAACAGAAGTTCCAATGAGTCTTCTTAAAACCCGTAAAACAAGTTTGCAAACAATCCTATCGCTTGTATTAGTATCATTATTTATGATATTCGGTTCACTTCCGGCATCTGCCCATTGCGACTCCTATGACGGCCCTACAATTAAAGACGCTGTTAAAGCACTTGAAACAAACAACGTTAATTTAGTTCTAAAATGGATTACTGCTGAACAGGAAAAAGAAATTATTTCTTTGTTCAATAAAACATATACTTTGAAGTCTGGTGACAAAGAAGTCTATGCCATTGTTGAAAAACATTTTTTTGAAACCCTTGTGCGTCTGCACAGGGAAACAGAAGGAGCTCCATACACAGGATTAAAACCTGCCGGAACTACGAAGAAAATTATTCAACTAAGTGACCAAGCTTTAGAAAGTAAAGATATTGATGAATTCCTCGAAAAGTTAAACAACCATATTGGAAAAGTGATAAGGGAGAAATATGAAAAAGTAGCAGCACTTGACAAAGTGAAAAATGATTCTCCGGAAAAAGGACGCGAATATGTAAAAGCATATGTTGATTACACCCATACTATTGAAGCTATTCATGATATTGCTGAGCAAGGTGCTGGACACTCGGCACACTAACATTGAAAATGATATAGTAAATAATGACGGAATAATTTTAGAATCTTCTCTGGTAAATATCGGGGAAGATTTATTATTATTAGATTTGGAAAAATGCACGAAAACCTAACACATGGTATAGTGCATGCGGGTTTCAGAGGGTTTCGAGCGTTCGTGGCTCGTAAAAAAAGTCGGTGTAAACTGATAGATAATAGCTTCGTACTCCCGCACGTCACCATACCATAAAACGTTAGGTGCAACTCTCCGAATGTCCGCACAAACATCAGCGGACACCCGGAAAATAAAAAAAGACGAAGAAGTATGAGCAAACAAATCATAGAAAATATTGCCCACGTAAAAAAACGGATAAACAATGCCTGTAAAGAAAATGGCAGAGATTCAAGCGAAGTAAAATTGCTGTTGGCTACAAAAACCGTAAATGCCGATCGTATCAAAATTGTATTAAATGCAGGACAGACATTGATAGCCGAAAACAAAATACAGGAACTCAAAGAAAAATTTGAAGCATTACAAGGAATTCCACATACAAATCATTTTATAGGACATTTACAAACCAACAAAATCAAAGAACTTTTGAAATACAATGTTTCTTGTATTCAATCGCTAGACCGTTTGAATTTGGCTGAGAAATTACATCAACGTTTGCTGCTTGAAAACAAAACAATAGAAGTGTTGATACAGGTGAATACTTCGTTTGAAGAAAGCAAATTTGGTGTAAGTCCTGATAATGCCATTGAATTGGTAAGGCAGGTTGCACAGTTGGAAACCTTGAAAATAAAAGGCTTAATGACAATAGGTCTTTTCAGTGCAGAAACGGAAAAAGTGCGTAAATGTTTCCGTTTGCTCAAAGATATTCAACAAAAAATCATTGCTTTGAAAATTCCCAATGTAGAGATGCAAGAATTATCAATGGGTATGAGTAGCGATTTAGATACAGCCATTGCAGAAGGCGCAACCATTGTAAGAGTAGGCACTGCTATTTTTGGACAAAGGATTTATCCCGACAATTACTATTGGAACGAAAAATGAAAAATAATCAAAAGATGAAAGTGCATTTTATTCAACACGAAACATTCGAAGCACCTGCGGCTTATTTGGAATGGGCAAAACAAAGAAATCATACAATCACTTTTTCAAAGGTGTATGAAAACCAAGCTTTGCCTGAAACAGCAGAAAATATTGATTTACTAATTGTAATGGGCGGACCTCAAAGCCCCGCTACAACACAGAAAGAATGTCCGCATTTTAATGCAAAAGCCGAGATTACTTTAATACAAAAATGTATAAAATCTGAAAAAGCAGTCATTGGCGTTTGTTTGGGTTCACAACTCATTGGCGAAGCGTTGGGTGCAAATTTTGAACATAGCCCCGAAAAGGAAATTGGTGTTTTCCCTATTCAACTTACTGATGACGGATTAAAAGATGAGAAAATAAACCACTTCGGTTCATCATTACTTGTAGGACATTGGCACAATGATATGCCCGGACTTACCACCGACAGTAAAATTTTGGCAACCAGCACAGGTTGCCCAAGACAAATAGTAGCTTATTCAAATTTGGTTTACGGCTTCCAATGCCATATAGAATTTAACCCCGAAGTCATTGAGTTATTGATTGCAGAAGAAGAAAATATTTTAAGCAATAACGTTACACACAAGTATGTTCAAAAGCCCGATGAAATAAGAAGTTATAACTATACTGAAATGAATAGCAAACTGTTTCAATTTCTTGACAAACTTGTAACTGAATATTCAAACAAAAGAGTATGCACCTAACATTGTATAAAAGCAATAGCGGGTTTAGTGATTAAATCAAGGTCTGTGCATTTAACAAACTTTTGTGGCGGTGGAAAGGAAATCACCTTGAATTCCGCTACTGCTTTTATACTTTACCGTTAGTGGCAAGGCTATGACGACACAACCCGACAGACAAAATCGGGTTCTTTTTGACATTCTGTATTTAAGTAGTTGCTTAAATAAACAAATTGACTATCTTTGTGCTATGGACAACATTTCTTGTATAAGACAACAGGCGGACATTAAGCAAATCAACCGTTGCAAAGACCGAGTTTCAGAACTGAACGGTTCGTTTGACTATTTATCGAACGGACTTGAATTGGCGGGTAACAACGTAAGACTGAAAATCCTGTTCCTACTTTACGAAGAGAAACAACTTTGCGTTTGCGACCTGAGTGACATTCTCGGAATGACCATTTCGGCAATTTCACAACATCTCAGAAAACTCAAAGACAGAAAACTCATTGAAACGGAAAGGCAAGCACAAACCATTTTCTACTCATTGACAAAAGAGTATGAAAAAATGCTCAAACCGTTTTTCAAAATACTTCACGAAAATAAAATTTTGGAAACAATATGAAAACAGACAAAAAATTAATCGGTGCAGGACTTTTAACAGCAATCGCAGCATCACTTTGTTGCATCACACCAGTATTGGCTCTTATTGCTGGGACAAGCGGACTTGCTTCTACTTTTTCGTGGCTCGAACCTTTCCGACCGTATTTCATTGGTTTGACAATTTTGGTTCTTGCTTTTGCTTGGTATCAAAAGTTAAAACCCAAAAAGCAAATTGACTGCAATTGCGAATCGGAAGAAAAACCAAAATTTATTCAATCGAAAATGTTTTTAGGAATAGTAACAGCATTTGCAATAGTAATGCTCGCCTTTCCTTATTATGCTCACATTTTTTATCCAAAGACAGAAAAACAAGTCATTGTGGTTGACAAATCAAATGTTCAGACAGTTGAGTTTACCATTAGCGGTATGACTTGTGCAAGTTGTGAAGAACACGTAAACCACGAAGTGAATAAACTTTCGGGTATTATCAAATCAACCGCTTCATTCGAAAATGAAAACGCAATTGTAGAATTTGATAACTCAAAAACGAACATTGCCGAAATTGAAAAAGCAATCAACGGAACAGGATATTCAGTAACAGACAAAAAAGAGAAATAAAATGGAAATCATATTACAATCAACAATCACTTGCCCAAACTGTGGGCACAAAAAGGAAGAAACTATGCCGACAGACGCTTGCCAATATTTTTACGAATGTGAAAATTGCAAGACCGTTTTAAAACCACAGCAAGGCGACTGTTGCGTTTATTGCAGTTATGGAAGTGTAAAATGTCCGCCAATTCAACAAGACAAGAAATGTTGCTGACAAAAGATAAATAAGCCCAGCCACTAACAGCGGTTTGGCGTAATGGCGGGTGCAGTGCTTCGTATGACAGTTTTGTGGTAGGTTCAAGTGCAGTTCTTCGATTAAACTTTTGTGCTAAAAATTCGCCACTACGCCATACCGCCAACCGTTGGCAACAACCAAAAAATAAGAACTCTTTGCTATGACGTGCATATTTTATATATTTGTACGTAAACATGCACGCAATGGAAACGAAATTAACATTACGACTAAACAAACGAGTTATTGATGAGGCTAAGGATTATGCACATAATCATAATATTAGCCTCTCTAAAATAGTTGAGTCCTATCTCGAATCTATAACTAAACAGAAAGCAGTAGCTACAGAAATTTCACCTCTTGTAGAAAGCCTGAGCGGAGTTATTCAACTCGACGAAAATTTTAATTACAGAAAGGATTATTCAAACCACTTGGCAGAAAAGTATAAATGAAAAAGCTCTTGATTGATACAAACATCATCATTGACCTTCTTGCTAAAAGGGACCCATTCTATGATGAAGCAGCAATGCTGTTCACTCTGGCGGACAAACAAAAAATTGGCTTAAGCGTTTCTGCTCTTACTTTTGCTAATACAAACTACATTCTTTTACAATCAAAAAGGCCAGATGAAGCAAAGCTAATTCTACGAAAATTGAAGCTGATAGTGCAAGTTTTATGTCTTGATGAGAAAATTGTAGGACTATCGCTTAACGACAATGACTTTAAGGATTATGAAGACGCCTTACAATACTTCACTGCTTTAGAAAATGGAGTTGATGTCATTATCACGAGAAACCTTAAAGATTTTCAAAAAGCGAAGTTGCCAGTAATGACAGCAGCCCAATACCTGGAGACAATCAAATAACGGGCAGTTGCTAACAGAATGCAAGCGCTATTAAATCGAGCGCCTACACTCAAACCGTTGGCACAAGCAAAGAAACCGATCCTTAATGACGAAATATGATTAATTATTGTATTTTCGTCAATAAGCGCGTGTCTTTGTCAAAAAAGAAGAATGATAGAAAGAGAATTATACTTAAAACGATTAAGACAATTAAAAGACCAGAACTTAATAAAAGTAATAACTGGGATAAGACGTTGTGGAAAATCGACACTTCTCGAGGCATTTAAAAGAGAGTTGATTAATGATGGTATAGCACCTGAAAACATATTTTTTCTAAATTTTGAAGAGCGAGAGAATTTGCATCTTGCCAATTGGACAACGGTACATGACGAGATTATCGAAAAGGTAAATCCCAAGGAAAAGTACTATATTTTCTTAGATGAAGTTCAACTTATAGTTGATTTCGAGAAACTTGTTAATAGTTTATTTACGAAAAAGAATATTGATTTATATGTCACAGGGTCAAATGCTTATTTGTTATCGAGCGAATTAGCAACTCTCTTGACAGGAAGGTATATTGCATTAAATTTACAAACATACTCTTTTAAAGAATATACCTCGGCGTTCAAAGAGCAGACAAACACAGATAAACTGTTTCGAAAATATATTAATGAAAGTAGTTTCCCTGAAGCAGTTACACTTTCTAAAAGTGATGAAAACTTAGTAAATGACTATCTACAATCAATATACGATACAGTAATAATAAAGGATATTGCAAAGCGACATAATCTAAGAAACTTAAACAATTTGCATCGTATTGTCAGTTTTCTATTTGATTCAATTGGTTCTTATGTTTCACCAACCAATATAGCTGCTCAATTAAATAAAAATTCCCCAAAGAAGATATCGCATAATACAATCATCAAATATTTAGATTTTCTTACTCAATCATACATTTTATACGTTGCACCTCGTTTTGACATTAAAGGAAGGGAATTGCTTTCCACAAATGAAAAGTATTATGTTGTTGATTTAGGTTTAAAAAATATTACGACAACAAATAAACATGAAGCTGATTTAGGACGGAAGCTTGAAAATATCGTGTATTTTGAATTATTAAGACGAGGAGGAAAAGTTTATGTTGGAAAACATAACGATAGCGAAATTGACTTTGTAGTTCAAAAAGCGAACAATGAACGAGAATATTACCAAGTGGCATATACTGTTAATGACGAAAAAACATTTAATCGTGAAATTTCGGCATTTGACAGAATTAAAGATAATTATCCAAAATTTCTTTTAACGTTAGATTACGATAATACTAGTATAAATGGAATTCAGAAAACAAATGTAATTGACTGGTTACTAGAATAAATCTATGACGAAAGAATGCCAGTGCACAACATTTTGTATATGTCAGTTAATCAGAAATTTTGATGACCTGATAGAACTCGAACATGGTAAATTGGGCACTGAAAGTCGAAATGAATATGAGGAACGTGCCCAAATGTTCATAGTAAGTGTAATGACCTTTTTATAAGAAATTACACCCCATAACATGCACTAAGTGCTCGGCGTTAGCAACAAGTGAACCGGGCAAGGAGCACCTCTCATCTTTTTTCACATATTACTGTTTGTAAGGCGCTTAAGTGTGCCAACTTTGCAGTTTACATGTTTTCTACGATAGGAAATTATTGTTTTGTGCAAAGTTGTCTCATTTAACAACCACTTCTTCAAGAACATGTGAAAAAAGATGAGAGGTGCTACCAAAATATTATCATGGATTTATTGTAACCCATGATTTTATTTGTAAATTGAAGAATTATTAACACTTTAAAATGGAATTTATGAATAATCAGGGATTTAACCCAGAAGAAATACAGCAGTTTATTAAGAAGTATTACAAGGCAGTGGTAGCTGTTGTTGTGCTTTTGATTGTTGGATTTGGTTCTTTCTTCCAGGTGGGCACCGAAGAGGAGGCTGTTGTTACGCTTTTTGGTAAGCATATTCGTACGGTTGCTCCGGGCTTGAAAATGAAAATGCCTTTCATAGAAAAGGTGTACAAAGTGCCTGTTGAAAGGCAAAAAAAGCAGGAATTTGGTTTTAGGACTGAAGTAGCCAAAGTGAGAACTCAGTACAGTCGCACAGGGAATGTTACAGATGACGAGGCCATTATGTTGACCGGTGATCTTAACCTTGCAAATGTCCAGTGGGTTGTACAGTATCGTGTGAGCAACCCCTACAACTATTTGTTCAAGGTGCGCAATCCCGACAATACTTTACGGGATTTGTCTGAAGCTATAACAAGGCAGATTGTGGGTGACAGGACTGTAAATGAAGTATTGACTGTCGGGAGGGCAGAAATCGCAAGCGAAGTAAAGGTCCTTTTGCAGGAGATGTCCAGAGAATATTCACTGGGAATTGAGATCGCTCAGGTTGTACTTCAAGATATCAATCCACCTGAGTCGGTAAAGCAGGCATTCAATGCTGTGAACGAGGCTCAGCAGGAGAGGGAAACTCTTATAAATGAAGCTAAGTCGGAATACAATAAAGTTATTCCAAGGGCAAGAGGACAGGCGCAGGAGACTATCCAGAAGGCGGAAGGTTACGCTACACAGCGTGTGAACAATGCTTTAGGTGAAGTTGCAAGATTCAATGCTCTTTACAGCGAGTATGTAAGGGCTCCTGAAGTGACAAAAAGAAGGATTTATCTGGAGACATTACAGGAGGTTCTCCCAAAACTTGGAGATAAGATAATTACTTCTGAGGATGGTGTGAACATGATTCCTTTGCTCAAAAAAAATCTGGATTGAACAGAGGAATTTAAGAGATGAGATAGTCAGGGAGCGATTTAAACGTGAGGAGCTTTATTAATAAAATGAAATCAAAGAAAATGAACAATAAAAATAAAATATTACTTATTTCGGCAGTTATTGTTACCGGCATTATAGTTTTGTCGCAGAGTCTTTATATAGTAGATGAGACTCAGCAGGTTGTAATAACTCAGTTCGGTAGACCCGTCGGAGATGCCGTGACTGAACCCGGATTGAAATTCAAGACTCCCTTTGTGCAAAAGGCGATTTACTTCGAAAAACGATATATGGAGTGGGATGGGGATCCCAATCAGATTCCCACTAAAGAGAAAAAGTTTATTTTTGTAGATAGTTATGCCCGTTGGCAAATTACCGATCCTCTGCAATTTTACAAGAGACTTACCAATGAGAGGGGGGCGCAAAGCCGGCTTGACGATATAATTGACGGTGAAACGCGCGACCAGGTAGCAAGTCACACTCTGGAAGAGGTTGTGAGAACTACCAATCGAGTGGCGGACACTACGGCCAAGATAAGCGAGATGATAGAGGATTCACTTTCCAGGATAGAGGTTGGCCGAAGCAGGATACAGGAAATAATTAAGGAAAAGGCTAACGAGGAGACAAGAGAACTTGGTATTGAGATTTTGGATTTTCGTTTCAAGAGAATCAATTATGTCGAGGATGTGAGAGAGAGGGTGTATGACCGGATGAAGAGTGAAAGAATCCGTATTGCCGATAAATTCAGGTCGGAGGGAGAAGGAGAAGCATCAAGGATAAACGGAGAGAAAGAACGTGAATTGAACCAGATACAGTCGGAGGCCTATAAAGAGGCAGAGACAATAAAAGGTGAAGCCGATGCAGAAGCTGCCCGTATCTATGCCTCTGCCTACAACAAGTCCAGAAGTTCGATAGAGTTGTACAGTTTTATCAAGAGTATGGAGACATTCAGAAATACGTTCGACTCTACCACCACTGTCATTCTTTCAACTGACAGTGATCTTTACAAGTACCTGAAGAGCATGAATTAGCAAGGAGCACCTCTCATCTTTTTTCACATATTACTGTTTGTAAGGCGCTTAAGTGTGCCAACTTTGCAGTTTTCATGTTTTCTACGATAGGAAATTATTGTTTTGTGCAAAGTTGTCTCATTTAACAACCACTTTTTCAAGAACATGTGAAAAAAGATGAGAGGTGCTCCCGTGAGGTGCTCCCGTGAGAGGTGCTTCCGTGCCAGCCTTGTTGCCAAAAAAATGTTAACTTTACTAGGTTATTAAGTTTATAGAAATTTTGTATGGGAGTGCAGATAGAATATGTCCTCTTGGTTTTGTCGATTCTCTTCTTTATTAGCATATTGGCTGGTAAGGCAAGCTCTAAGTACGGGGTGCCGGCTTTGTTGCTGTTTTTGGGTGTCGGGATGTTGGGCGGAAGTGACGGACTGGGAATCCAATTTGACAATATACAGTTTGCAGAGACTATAGGGTCAATTGCGTTGAGCATTATCCTGTTTTCCGGAGGGATGGACACCACAATCTCAGAAGTGAGGCCTGTTATGGCCAGGGGAATTGTTCTGGCAACTTTTGGAGTATTGCTTACTGCACTTATCACCGGGGTTGTCATTTGGTGGATTCTGGGAATGACAATTCCATCGGCCGGGATTGGGTTTTTAACCTCTTTGTTGCTGGCTTCTACAATGGCTTCCACCGACTCAGCATCGGTTTTCTCTATATTGCGATCACAAGATTTGAAACTCAAAAACAATTTACGCCCTTTGCTGGAGCTGGAAAGCGGTAGCAACGATCCGGTTGCATACATACTGGTTGTGACTCTGCTTGGAATTATCAAACAGGAGTTGGAGCCCAGTTTTTGGCAATTATCCGGCACACTGCTTTTGCAAATTGGAATTGGAGCCTTGTCGGGATATTTGATTGGCAAGTTGGCAGTAAAGACAATCAATAAAATAAGGATTGGGAATGATTCCCTCTATCCGATATTGGTCTTTACATTTTGTATTTTTATTTTTTCATTTACATATTTTGCAAATGGAAATGGTTTTTTGGCAGTTTACATAGGAGGGTTGGTTATCGGGAATTCCAAATTTGTGCACAAAAGGTCTTCTTTGAATTTTTTTGATGGTTTGGCATGGATGTTCCAGTTGGTGATGTTCTTGACTTTGGGATTGTTAGTCAATCCGCATGATTTGCTGGATATTGTTGTTCCAGGGCTCATCATCAGTTTTTTGATGATTTTCTTTAGCCGTCCATTGGCTGTTTTCCTGAGCTTGTTGCCATTCCCGAAAATGCATTTTAAAGATAAAATTTTTATTTCCTGGGTAGGGTTGAGGGGAGCTGTTCCCATAATCTTTGCTATTTTTGCTTTGGTAGAGGATATCCCGCATGCAAGACTAATTTTTAATATTGTCTTTTTCTGTACGCTTGTTTCTTTGATAGTACAGGGAACAACCTTGCCTGTGGTTGCCAAATGGCTGGGCCTTGCCCAAAAATACAGACCTCTAAAGAAATTAAGGGACTTTGATGTGGATTTTTCCAATGATATTAAGTCTGTCATGACAGAGATTGATGTCACAGACAAAATGCTGGCAAATGGTAGCAAACTTATGGATATGACTTTTCCTGATAAAACTTTGGTTGTAATGGTAAAAAGAGACCAAAGGTACTTTGTGCCAACAGGCAAGACTGTTTTGAATGAAAATGACAAGATATTGATAATCACAGATAACCATGAGGCTTTGATTGAGACATACAAATCTTTGGGCATTGAAGATATCTAAAGTACCGTCGTATAATTTAAACTAAAAAGCAACAAAGTGAAAGTATTGGTAATTGGCGCAACCGGGGCAACCGGCAGGGACTTGCTGGATTTGCTGGTCAAGGACAAAGATGTGCAGAGTATAGAGGTATTTGTCAGGAGAGTACCCGTCCAAATGAGCGATAAAATAATTGTCCATAAGGTGGATTTTGACAAACCCGACACCTGGAAACACCTTGTTAAAGGGGATGTCCTTTTTTCATGCCTGGGAACAACACTAAAGGCAGCGGGCAGCAAGGAGGCCCAATATAAAGTAGATTACCAATACCAATACCTGTTTGCAAAGGCAGCAAAGGAAAATGGGGTAAAGAACCATGTTTTGGTATCTGCCGGCAACGCCTCTGCAAAATCGTTTTTTTTCTATTCTAAAATGAAAGGGGAGTTGGAAGATTCTGTTAAAGACCTTGGATTTGAAAAACTCATAATCATGCAGCCCCCTTTATTGGTCAGATATGGAAGTAATAGGAAGGCAGAGGTTTTTGCCGGGAAAATCATAGGGTTCCTGAATAAATTGGGCCTTTTCAAATGGTACAAGCCCATGCCAACACATCTGTTGGCAAAAGCCATGATTGATTCTTACAAAAAGACAGGGAATGGTGTAACAACCTTAAAGGCAACCGATATTTTTATGCTTGGCAGCAATAATAATGCGTAAGGGATAATTATTGGGTATATTTGTTATAAAGCGGATTCCGAAAAGCTTCACGAGTAGGAAATTATAAATAAAGAGATTGTAATGAAAAATGGTTTAAGACTATTTAGTCCGCTTTTAGTGTTGTTGCTGTTTGCAACGCTTACCTCTTGCAACAAGCAAGATTCTCCTTGGGATGGAATGAACCCATTTGACAATGGAGGTAAAGAACGCAATATGGTTGTAGTGATTAGCGATATACACCTTGGTGCAGACCTGGCTTATGCAGAGTGTAATGAAAACCTAGAACCTCTTGAAGAATTGTTGAATCGTTTGAAAGAATCGCCTAACGTAAAAGAGCTTGTCATAGCCGGAGATTTGCTGGATGAGTGGTTTATTCCTGCAACAATAGATACATATCAGGGCAAAGATCAGGCAGATTTCGTACAACGTATTGCTACTACAAACAAAGGTGTAATTGATGCACTTAACAACATTATAGAAGAGAAGGAGATTTTAGTTTCTTATGTGCCCGGGAACCATGATTTGACAATTACCGAAGCGAGTGTAAGTTTGATTCTTCCCGGCATAAACCAAAAACGGGATCCGGAACTTGGTTTAGGAACCTATACTCCTGAAGGAATTCCTGAAATTGCAATTGAGCATGGACACCGTTACAATTTCTTTTGTGCGCCCGATCCAATTTCCAACCAGGATATCGCTCCCGGGACAATAATGCCTCCGGGTTATTTCTTTACCAGGCTGGCAGCTCTTTATGTAGCACAAGGCAAACCAGACCCGGCAGATGTTGTACCTGTTGTAACCAGGAATACATCTGGGGACGAAAGCCAGGATTTGCTTTTTGCATACTGGAAATTATGGGAGTGGACGGCTAACCTCTTTACCATTGAAAATATGTTTGACGAAAATATTTTTGTTACAAACGTGAACGGATTTACAGGAACTTATTCTGTTAACGATTTGTTACCATTTCAGCAAACTCCGGGAGGTTACATAGATGTGAACCTTTACAAAGGGATACAAGATTCATGGGATCAACGGCAAATACATAACAGGGTAGCTGTAAGTGTTCCTGTATTGCAGGCTATTTCCAATGCTGCCAGTGCAACAGAAACTGACGATCAGGCAAAGATCCAATATTTTTTGAATCCTGATTCCGATAAAAGGATAGTTGTTTTTGGCCATTCGCATGTCCCTGTAATGGTTGCTTCACAAAACAGCAAAGGGCAAAAATGTATTTATGCCAATTCAGGAACATGGATAGATGAAAATCCTAAGAGAACCACTACCAATTTCATAGTTATAACACCACAGGGTGAAGACGCCTCTTCTAATACATATGTTAAGCTTTATAATTTTGAAAATGAAAGGGTAACACTGATGGCTCAGGACTCTTTACGTTATTGATTGATGTAGTTGTTGCAATAACAATACATATTCTTTAACTTTAGTCTAGCTTTCTAATAAAACCAACGGGTATGTCCAGTTCAAGCAGAGCCATTCCTGAATCCTTTATGGATTATGTAATCAAGCATGACCCGTATGGGATAGCTGTGTTGGATAATAACCTGCATTTCTTGTTTGTGAGTGAAAGGTTCCTCCATGATTATAATTTATCAAATGACCAAGTTATTGGTAAGCATCATTATGAGGTTTTCCCGGAGATTCCTGAGAAATGGAAAAATGTTCACCAACGTGCATTGAACGGAGAGATAATAAATGAGAGCGACGATCTCTATATCAGGGAGGATGGTACGGTGGAACATACCAGATGGGAGTGCAGGCCATGGAAACAGGGTGACGGGTCAATTGGCGGTATTATTGTATATACTCAATTGATTACAGAGACAATAAAACTTGAACAAACAAGGAGTGAAGCTTTCAACCTTATCAAAAACCTGGCATCACAGGTTCCCGGAGTTATCTACCAATACCGTTTGTACCCCGATGGCAGGACTGCTTTCCCGTTCTCAAGTGAGGGGATGTATGATATTTACGAATTGACCCCTGAAGAGGTTAAAGAGGATGCTTCTGCTGTTTTATCGCGCCTACATCCGGATGATGTAGACTTTGTAATGAATGAGATATTTGAATCTGCCAAAAACCAGACCCTGTTTCAGTGCAAGTTCAGGGTTGTGTTGCCGAGTAAAGGGTTGAGGTGGCGACAGAGCAATGCATCTCCGGTGTTGTTGGAAGATGGCAGCACCCTTTGGCACGGAGTGATAACTGATATCACAGATGAACAATACAAAGAAGAATTATTGAAGCAGAGGAATGAAGAACTGGTTTTTGCCAAGGAAAAGGCAGAGGAGAGCAACAGGCTCAAAACAGAGTTCTTAAACAACATGTCCCATGAAATTAGGACACCTTTGAATGGAATTGTCGGGTTTTCGGAAATGCTCAAAGATCCTCAAATATCGAACGAACAAATAAAGAGCTACACAGGGATAATCCAAGAAAGCAGCTATCAGTTGTTGAAGATTGTAGAAGATATCTGCATTGGAAACCAATAAGGTACAGCTATCAGAAGAGGTCTTTAACTTAAACCAATTGCTGGAAGAACTTAGTTCATGTTACAATAATCTTGCAAAGGCAAAAGGTTTGTCATTTTACTTGGAAAAGGGAGAAAGTAGCCAGAAGAGCGGCATTTTGTCGGACAAAACCAAGTTGACCAGAATTTTAACAAATTTGTTGGAAAATGCATTGAAATTTACAGATGAAGGATCGGTGTTGTTCGGTTATAAAATAGAAGGTGACAGATTGTTTTTTTATGTGAAAGATACAGGGGCAGGAATTTCACCGGAATATACGGATAGGGTTTTTGACCGGTTTACCCAAGAAGAAAAGGAACTTTCCCGCAAACATGGGGGTCTAGGTTTGGGCTTGTCCCTGTCAAGGGAAAATGCCCTTTTAATGGGAGGGAGCATAACTGTGGAATCTATAAAAGGGGAGGGTTCAACTTTTTATTTGAACATCCCTTACAAAGGGGTAACGCAAGAGATAGTCACTGATGATGTGTTAGAAGCAGATAGCCATATAAATAAAGGCAAGGGACTATCAGGCGGAAAACACTTGACAGTATTGTTGGCAGAGGACGAAGATGTGAACTTGCTTTTTTTGGATACCTTGTTAAGGAAAGAGACCAAACATGAATTTTCCATCCTTCATGCCCGTAACGGTAAAGAGGCAGTAGAGGCGTGTTCACACAACGACGCAATAGACATTGTACTGATGGATTTGAAAATGCCGGTTATGAGCGGCCATGATGCCGCCAGGTTAATAAAGTCTTTCAGACCCAACATTAAAATAATTGCCCAGACAGCTTATTCATCTTCCTATGACAGGGAATTGGCATTAAAAAACGGATGTGACGATTTTATTTCCAAACCGATAAACAAAGAAAAGTTATTGTCTATGATTGGTAACCATATATAACTTAATTTTTGTAGTAATATGAAAGGCACGGATAAAACAAAATCGATTAATCCTTTAAGAAAGATTCCTCTTCTTAATAGAAAAAAAAGAGACCCTCGTAATTTTATTTTTACTGGCAAAACCATTGTCGATAAAATAGATATTCAGCTTTTTATATATAATTCTGTTAAATGTGTTGAGAGTAATAACATATCTCCTGACAGCATAAATGAATTTAGAGAAAATGGAGATAGCTACTGGTTAAATATTTATGGGCTGAACGACACAACCAGTATTGTTGAAATTTGTGAAAAACAGGGTATTCATAATTTGGTTATCCAAGATATTTTAGATGTAAACCAAAGGCCCAAATTCCAGGAATACGAAAAATACTCTTTCTTAACTTTGAAATCGATAGTCCCTTCTGAAAGAGAGATGCTAACAGAACAGATAAGTTTTGTTTTTGGAACTAACTATTTAATTTCCTTTCAGGAAAGAAAAGCAGACTTCTTTGATCACATAAGGCAGAGACTAAGAGATAATATTGGTATCCAAAGGGAGCGTTCTTCAGATTATTTGCTTTTTACAATGCTTGAATCAATTCTGGACAACTATTTCAAAACAATAAGCAAGCTAGAAGAGGAAATTGATGCGTTCAATTTTACCGACATCAACAAGGAGCTGTCTCCAAATACACTTGCAATTATTGAGTCTCATAAAAAATTTGTCAGTTTCGTTAAGAAATCAATATTGCCTATCAAAGAGTTTGCAATGGCTGTTGAAAGAGGCGAATGCAGAAGTATTGAACCTAGGCATTATAAATATTTTTTGGAAGTTAAAGACTTATGCCTGACTTTGATAGATAGCTGTGAAATGATTTTATCTTCTCTTGAAAGTTCTGCAAATTTGTTTTTCTCTATCCAGGGTCATCGAATGAACCAGGTTATGAAAACTTTAACAATAGTTGCCACCATTTTTATTCCGCTTACGTTTATTGCAGGCATTTATGGGATGAATTTTGTTAATATGCCTGAGCTTGAATGGAAATATGGCTATCTGGCTGTATGGATAGTAATGATACTCGTTTTATTAAGTATGCTAATCTTTTTCAGAGTAAAGAAGTGGTTTTAAGTAATTGAGTTTTATATTTCCTGTTATAAATCAGAATACATTATGAGAATTTTACTTACCGGGGCAACTGGATATATTGCACAAAGGTTATTGCCTGATTTGTCGGAGAATGGTCATGATGTGATTTGTTATCACGAAAGAATGTCCAGACTATTTTATCGGGTGCAAGTTATGCATTGACAACATTAAAAGCAGGGATAATAGTAGGGTCCGGCAGTGCTTCATTTGAGATAATAATTGGCTATATTTTATAACATCTACCTCTTATCCCCTTGCAAAGAATTTGGTTGACAGTATGAAGATTGAGGTAATATGCAAACCTAATATGTTGGATAATGTGCTTAGTATTAACCTAATTAGTTATAAAAAGCAGTAATTCTTGCTTTTGATAAAACAACATCCTGACTCTAGCCGCAATTTTTAGGCCTCCTGGTTTCTTGCTAGGTTGTACTTGCTGGAAAATTGCTTCGGTCTCGGGTTACCTTTTAAGTTTCTTTACCAGTATTTCTGCTGCCTTGATTAGTGGGTAACCAGCCGGGCTGCCTGTAAGCAGAGGATGGGTGCCAATTTGTGCTGCAAGCAAAGTGCGGATATTGGTGCGGTTTTGTATGAGGAATCCAATAAGGTTGGTAAGTTCGCCAACACTGTCCCCACCACAGACTTCTCCCCCTATGATCATTCCGCAATCACCTGCAACTATCAGCTTGACAGTTTGTTCGTGGGTGTTTGGAAGAGTGCCCGGGTGCTTGTCAATACCAGTGAAGCTGCCTGTTACAATATCAAAGTGTTCGCTAATGGCTTTCTCTTCGGTTACCCCTGCTGTTCCAAAAGCAATATCCCCGATTGCTGTGTCATAAATGGCGATAGTACCACTGAAGGTTTTGCACGGGCTCAAGTCATATACGTTCATACCGGCAATACGAGCCTCTGCACAGGCTGTGGAAGCCAACATTGTAGCGTTTAGTTTGCGGGTGAGGAAGTCCCGTTTTTCTGCACAATCACCTACAGCAAAAATATCGCTTGAACAATTGTTCACACGCATGTATTCGCAGGTTTTTATGAACCCAAGTTCGTTAAGTTCTATACCAGATTTTGCAGCAAGTTCTGTATTTGGGGCATATCCCATGGAGAGTATAACTGCATCAGTATCTATTTTTGTTCCGTTTGTGAGGATGATTTGGGATACTTTGCCATCTTTGCCAACAATTTCCTGTACACCATTGCCGGTGATTACTTTTACACCTCTTTCCTGAAGAAGTTCCTGTGCCTTGATACCGAATTCCTTATCGAAGGCTTTCCTTAGGATATAAGGTTCTATCTCTACCAATGTAACATCCCATCCAGCTTTGTTCATCTCGTCGGAAACCTCGACGCCAATGAATCCGGCACCTATAGTGACAATTTTCTTTAAACCCTTTAGCTTGGCGTGCATCTTGTCCAGGTAAACTTTGTTTTTAGGGATGGTGAATACATTTTCCAGGTCTACTCCTTTTAGCCATTTAGGTTTTGTAGGAATGGATCCTGTTGCAAGTATGAGCTTGTCAAAAAACAGTTTGGTACCATCGGAGAATGTGCAGATTTTTTCCTTTATGTTGAGTGATTCTGCCTCTGCAATCCGGATTTCTACACCAACATTGGTGAGTAGTTTGTCCGGAAGGATGTTTTTGTCGCTGTCTTGCAGGGAGCCAAAGATGTATGGGATACCGCAAGGTACCAGCATTTTTTCTTCTTTACGGATCACGATTACAGATTTGTCCGGATGGGTTGTTTTGGCACTGATTGCTGCCTGTAAGCCGGAGGCACCTCCCCCGATTACCAATACATTCACTTTTTCCATTTCGTTAGTTTTAGGTTGTTAATTGGGTATGCTGTAGAACACTCCCCGGTTTTGAAGTTTGGATTCGATTTTTTCCTCAAGTTCCATTGTAGAGAGATATTTATTGATTTCATTTGTATGGAGGCCAAGCATTACACAGAGGTCTTCCAATGTACATGGTCTTCTGGCAATTGTTTCCAATATTGCGCTCTCTATGTTTCCCTGGTAGGAGAGCAATTGTTTCCTGTATATTGATGAGGCAATGATCTCTACGTTTGGGAGTTCCCACCTGTCCATAACATATTGAAGCTCTTGGTGTGTAGCACTTCTTATATCCGTTACTGTGCCCGGCCGGTCCAGTGTGTTTAGTTGAACCCTGTCGGGGTTGATTTTGAGGATAGCTTCTTTCAATGCATCCAATTCATGTGGTGTATTGTTGTAGCCAGGTAAAATAAAGACCTCAAGCCAGATTTTGCCTTTGTAAATCTTTCGTAAATAGACCAGGCCCTCTATGCATTTATTTGCAGAAAGCAGAGGATGTGGCCGGTTGATTTTTTGGAAAACAGATTGGGAAGCAGCATCCAGGGAGGGAAGGACAAGGTCTGCATCCAATATCTCCTTTGTAACATCGTGGTTGCAAAGAAGTGTGCCGTTAGTCAGGACAGCAACCGGTATGTTAGGTTTCTTCTTTTTTATGAATTGCAATACTTTTCCTATCTGGCTGTTGAGGGTGGGCTCTCCGGAGCCGGAAAAGGTAATGTAATCGGGATCTTGGTTGTTGCCAAAGAAATGCTCCAGTTCTGCCTCAATTTTTGAAAGTGGGATATATTCTTTCCTGTCTGTTGTCAGTTTGGTGGTCTTGCCTACCTCACAATAGATACAATCCAGAGAGCAGACCTTTTTAGGAACAAGGTCTACTCCCAGGGATATTCCAAGGCGTCTTGAAGGGACAGGACCGAACAGGTATTTGTACATAGGTCAATCGTAAGCTTTCATAATATCTGGATGTGCCAGTGTTGGCTTGATAAGTTCTTGCCATTTTTCTGTGTTCCAGGTATTGAGGTTTGTATGGGTAATGTGGTATTTCATGGGGATAGGGTGTGTCCCTACAACAACCGGGATTTTGTACTTCTCTTCTATGAACCTTTTGAAATAACCTACCCTGTGGCAAGGAGGATACCCGACCACCATACCGGTAGCCAGATGTATTACCTCTGCACCGTTTTTGATCATTTCTGCCGGAGCATACTCTACGTTTACTCCCGGACAACCACCGCAACTAACATATCCGGCAATTTCAAGTGGGGTCTCCTTTGGATATACAGAAAAAGCTCCTTCCCGGTTTTGCATTGCCCTGAAGCATTTGCCGCCGGCGCAATCTTTGTACCTGCCGCAAATAATTATCCCGATTTTCATGGTGTTGTATTTTAATGGTCGCAGGCATTGCTGCCTGTGACAAGTGTTCCGTTTATGAAATCCATGGCAATCTCTTTTGCCGGTTTCTCCGGTACTCCTGCAAAAACTTGTATGTTTTGTTGGTTGAAAAGGGTTATTGCTTTATTGCCAATGCCGCCTGCTATTATGTGTGTCACACCTTTTCCGGCCAACCATGCGGGTAAAATACCCGGTTCATGTGGAGGGGGAGTCAAAGAATGTTCTTTGATGATTTCTTTGTTTTCAATTTCTATGATTTTGAACTGATCGCAGTGTCCAAAATGTGTGCACAGGCAATTGTCGCTGGTAGGGATTGCTATGATTTGTTTCATTGTTTATGAGTTTGATATTTATGAATTAGTTTTTTTGCAAATATAATATTTATTGCATGTATAATGAACAAATGTTCATTATATTTGTAAAAAATCTAATAGTCATGAAATTCAATCCAGAAAAATACGTCATTCCAGACGTGCCAATGCAACCATTCATAGACCCGGAAGAGATTTGGGGTTATTTGAACAATACAAAAGCCACAAAGGAGAGGATCAGGCAGGTGATTGAAAAGTCGCTGGGTAAGAACAGACTCACCCTGGAAGAGACGGCAGTCTTGATAAACGCAGATGACCCGGAGAGCATAGAGATGATAAAGAAAGGGGCGTTGCAACTCAAGGAGAGTGTTTATGGCAACCGGATTGTACTTTTTGCACCCCTCTATATTGGGAACAAATGTATCAACAACTGTCTCTATTGCGGATTCCGCACAGGTAACAAAGAGGCAGAGAGGAAAACCCTTTCCGGTGAAGAGATAATAAAAGAGGTGCAGGCATTGGAAGACAACGGGCACAAAAGGCTGATTCTGGTTTATGGTGAGCACCCTGAGTATTCTGCAGAATTCATTGCAGAGTCTGTAAGGACTGTATACTCAACCAAGAAGGGAAAGGGAGAGATAAGAAGAGTGAATATCAATGCGGCTCCGCTTGATATTGAGGGGTTCAAAAAAGTAAAGGCAGCCGGAATTGGTACTTACCAGGTTTTCCAGGAGACATACCACCCGGAGGTTTACCTTGACTACCATCTTTCGGGCAAGAAACGCGATTATGTGAATAGGCTGGTTTCGCTTGACAGGGCACAGGAAGCCGGCATAGACGATGTTGGTATAGGGGCTTTGTTCGGGTTGTACGATTGGCGTTTTGAAGTAATGGGGCTTGTGCGCCATACAAACCACTTGGAATCTTGTTATAATGTTGGACCACATACAATTTCGTTTCCAAGGATCAAGGATGCATCCAGTTTGAACATACCTGGCAAATACCATGTAGGAGACCAGGAGTTCAGCCGTTTGGTTGCCATCTTAAGGCTTGCTGTACCTTATACAGGAATGATTTTGACAGCACGTGAATCGCCTGCCGTGAGGAAAGAGGTGATGCATTATGGTGTTTCACAAATAGATGGTGGGACAAAACTGGAACTGGGGTCGTATTCTCAGAGTATAAACGAAAAGCAAAACCTGAACAGGGAACAGTTTTTCATTGGGGATTCACGCTCCTTGGACCAGATAATAGAGGAGTTGCTGGATGACGGTTTCTTGCCCTCATTCTGCACGGCTTGCTACCGGTTGGGCCGTACAGGGGAGCATTTCATGGAGTTTTCGGTTCCGGGATTTATACATAATTATTGTACTCCCAATGCTATGCTCACTCTTGCAGAGTATTTGACCGATTATGCTTCGCCTGCAGTAAAGGAAAAAGGGTGGAAAGTGATTGAAAGGGAGAGGGAGCGTATGGAAAACAAGGAGTTGTCTAAAAAATTGAACGATAGGTTGTTGAGAATCTTCCAAGGAGAGAGGGATCTTTATTTCTGATAAATTTATACCTTTAGGGTATTATGTTATTGGAAATTGCACTTTTGCTATCCATGGTTATCCAGTTGGGTACTGCAATAATAGCCGTGGGCATGATAAAGAGGACAAAATTCAATGTTTCCTGGATTTTGATTTCCCTTGGTTTTGTTATCATGTCTTTCAGACGTTTTGTAGATTTGGCTCCTTTGCTTTGGGAAGATTCCTATCCTGTTGTGGGGGATTTGAATGTTTGGGCAGGGGTTATGGTTTCTGTTTTGATGTTCATTGCCATTTTTTACATCAGGAGGATTTTCGATTTCCAGGATTTGCTGGACAAGATGAGAACTCAGTCCGAAAACAGGTTGCTCTCTGCAGTTATCAAAGGAGAAGAGAAGGTTAGGGAGTCAATTGCAGTTGATTTGCACGATGGTATTGCGCCTCTGCTCTCTTCTTTGAAAATGATCCTGAGTTCTACAGATTTGGACAAAATGGACAGTGAGAACA
>Ga0334884_1002079_pt1 | contig 26974 bp, 21 predicted proteins | sample GraSluR1_MG_7_FD_207215 | JGI IMG/M metagenome (GOLD analysis project Ga0334884, IMG submission 207215) | Sludge microbial communities from methane-producing bioreactor in Wageningen University, Netherlands - Granular Sludge_12_05 R1 | ecosystem: Engineered > Bioreactor > Anaerobic >...
AGCGCTGTTTGAGCATCAATGGGACTTCAATTACCTCGACAATGAAACCTTGTGCCGTGATGCCCGGGTAGATGAAACTGGAATACACATAGGGAAAATGCAGTACAAGGTATTACTGGTGGACCATCCCCAGGCACTGCATGCGGCGGCACAACGAAAGCTGCAACCTATGATAGACGCGGGTCGTGTTTTCGCGTATGGGCAACCCGCAACACCTTTGTCGGAAGTGGCCGGGACACCTGAGCAACTGGAAGAAAAACTCAACGCACTGCTTATCAAAGATGTCCGTCTGAGGATACTTCCCCAAGCGGCCACAGCACGACTGCGCGATATCCGGTATCATCACGTGGCATTTTCTGATACGGTGAATGCGTACTTTTTTACCAATGAAGGCCCGGAGCCGGTACACTGCCAGGTTGCGGTGCGCACGAAAGGTGATTCGATATGGCTTGATCCTGAAACCGGACAGCAACTGGATTCAGAACCAGGAGATGAACTAAACCTGTTGCCGTATGCGGGTAAAGTACTCTGGGTGACAAGATAAAAAAGGTATTTTATAGAGTCGGATAAACAACTGTGGCATGGAAACAATGTACCAGGAAACCAATTGTTTTCATGCCATACAGTGTACGCGTTTTTTATTCAGAACAGTTTCTTCTCACCACCCCGGTCCATTTTTTTGGTCAGAAACGGCAATGCAGCTTCATACACGGCATCACCTTCCGGGCCATCAATCTTTTGAAAAACCTCATAGATTGGTTTGGGCGTGGTGGGGTCATTGTTATCATCCACGCGCCAAATCCCCAGGTTCAACCCAAACTCCTGCAAGTTGTCGATATGCGCGTGTAACACAAAGGCCTCAATTTCCGGACAGGCTGCAATTTTTCGATAGGCCAGGGCATACGCCGCCGCCTGAAAAGCCTCGCTCTCGTCGGTGTGATGTGAATTGAATCCTTGCTCCGATAAAATAATGTGGCGGCATCGCCCATCAAACAATAAGGCTTCCTGTTTCATAAAATGGACTATCTGCTCAATATTTTTAAATGTGATACGCGGTGAATCAATACTGTCTGTGGCAGATTCATCGTTCCAGAAATCGGGGTATCGTAAATCCTCTGGGTAAGGATGAAATGCCAAAGACCAATTAAAATTGCCCTCCTGCTTCGCATACGCGTTCAATAGTTCAAGACAGCGCCGCGCTGGATAGGTGCGCAGGGGATTGTCCAGATGACTGATGGTCCAGAGGTGGGTCAGTGAAATGTAGACCCGGGCATGGCCGTAAAATTTCCGTGTGGCGTAAAACGTCATACGCATCGCCAGATGATACTCTTTCAGATACTGCTCAATCGGCATTTCTCCGGCATTGCCCCAAACCCATTGGCTGTCTATTTCATTTCCGACAATATAGCCATATACCCGGCCATGTTTTTGCTCTGGATCACTATATCGATGCGCAGCAAACTCTACAAATGCCTTGAAATGTTGAAGGCCCTGATCATTGGTAAGATTAAAGGCACTGATAAAGCCTTCTTCGTCATAATTTGGATGGAGCAAGATAGATCGCATTTCTTCATGCATGGGGCGACGCCAGTTTGGACTGTTTAATAAAATCAGACTGACGATTATGTCATTATCAGAAAGGTTCTTGATCGTCTTGTCAAACCGTTGCAAGTAGTCTTCATCAAAATAATAGGTTTTACCATCCAATTCCCAAGTACTGTAATTGCCCTCCGGACCTGGAATCATGATGTCGCCCTGGTTCAAATTGATACAGGCATGCTTCACACCCAATTTTACGGCATCCTCAACAAAGTTCTCACGAACCTGCAATCCTTTTATGGTTCCAGGTTTCGGGTACTCAAAATGATGCAGGGCAAGATCGGTCAGACGGGTAACATAACGCACTCCCTTCAGCAGCGTGCCATCGACAGCCAGGTAAAATCTTGAGTAAAGGCGGTCTCGATTACCATCAAAGCGGTTCATCATGACTATCGGGTTGCCACTACGAGTCTGTACCAGTTCTTCTACTGGATTTGCTCCATAGCCTGAAGGAGTCCCTTCCTCTGCAGCAAACGGCAATGATTCATGCACGTGTACTTTTATGCCTGGCTCCAACCCGGACAGGTGGAAATATACGTGATCTTTTGTAGCTTCGATTGCCTGTACCAAGCTTGGTTCCTTCATGTTGGAACTCCTCATTGTAGTTTAAATTGTTAAGTATACTTCTAAAAGATTATAACGTATGGTTGATGAAAAGAGAATAAAACAACAAGCCAGATACAATCAATAATGTGCAGTAAATCACCGAGTCGTATCCCAATATTTTAATAATAATTAACCTCACTAAAAAAATAAAAAAGTTGATTATTCGAATATATACAGCGTATGGTGATACTGATATACTGTTAATATAAAGTGATTGTATACTACATTTTATTGTACACCACGCAATCAATCACCAGCAGGGGGCTGCAAAAATTACAGTTCATCACCTAATGTGTTTTTTCTAGTTGTTCAAGATATAACCAGCGCGGGAGATCAATAATGAGCACTTTACAACTGGTTTTACATGGATTCGCGGTAACTGTTTTTGTTGCCATGCTATGTGTCGCAACACCAGCATTCGCGCAACCTTTGGCGGTACCCAACCCTTCCTTTGAAACAGGTGATGTTATGCCAGATACCTGGCAGCTTGTTCTTGGTGATGGGGAATGGATTGAAGCGGCCGCTGATGGTAAACGCGCTATCGCCGTAACTGGTAACGGCAGTGATTCATTAGCGAACTTTTGGATTTCTGAAGGCATTGATTTCAAGCCAGAGAAAAGTTATCAATTACAATTTCAAGCACGGTTTGTTGAAGGTGCTGGAGGGTCATTGTTCAGTGGCCCAATGTTTAATAACCGCGACTTGCCGGAGCTGACCGGTGCATGGCAACTGTTCACGACTAACTTCATCACACCAACACGAATCCGTGAAGAAGATTCCAGACTGCGTTTTGGACAGTGGGACATCAATGGCACCGTCGCGTTTGACGCGGTAAAACTGTTTGAGACAGTTCCTGTGTACCGTCGATGGGGTGATATTGTTCTCGGAGCTGGTGAACGTATTGCTGATACGGAATATACATTCACTGCACCTTTACATGACGATTCAATGAACCATGCGCGTACGCTACACAGCTTTGACTGTTATTTCAATAAACCGCGTTGGGTGTTTGCCAAAGACAATTGGGTTATTTACCAACACCGCGTAGGTGACCTGGAGCAACTTGCTGCCAATTTGGAATTATACATCGGCTACTACACAGGGGGAGCTGTGGAAATAGAAGCAGGACCTGATGGTCAGAATTGGACATCCCTGGGAATGGCAGACAGTCGCGGTACGTTTACATTTTCACTTCCTGATCACCTGTTTCCAGCCAAAGATATATGGGTGCGTCTTCGCACCAAAACACAGACAGAACCAGGGCAGATTGCAGACATCGGTGGTTCGGTCCAGGTATATGGATATCAATACAATGCTACGCTTGCGCAAAGCAAAGGAAATTATACAGGCGCGACACAATTCTTGGTTGTTTCCGATGCAGACCAACAGATTGATGTCACTATTACCGACCTGGGAGCATGCTTGCCAGGAATCAATTCAATACAATTTGAGTTGACGAACAAAACGAATCTTCCTTTGAGCATTACTCCGCGCATCACGACTACTACCGATTCAAGGTATCACACAGAAACCGATGCCGCATCAATTCTGCTTGATGCGAAAACAACACAAAGCTTTACGGTAGAGTATGAAATTGCAGATATCGGCAAAGTTAATTTGACCTTTGAATTGCGTGAAGCAGTTCTATATCGTGCGGAGACAACTTTCTATATCTCGCCATTGTATGCTCAGAATTATGGCACGTTGCTGCCAGGTACCACTGATGACGTCGCTGTGTGGTGGGCCTCTTCTGGATGGAAAGTCAGCCAAAGCCGGGCAGTGCCTGATGCGACTTCTTCCGCAGTACGTATTCAAGCGGCTCGTAATGAAAGTGAAGCCGCGCAAGTCGTTCTGCGTCCCAGCATCCCGGTAAATGCGGTACGCATTAAAACAAATCCGTTGAGCAATGAAGCAGGTGACAGGATTCCCGAGTCTGCCATTGATGTGTTTCAGGTAGGGTTTGTGCCCATAGCTATACCGACAGACTCCCTGGGCGCCACTGCACCCTGGCCAGACCCCTTGTTACCAATCGATCAAGAAATTAATTTGCGAGCCAATGAGAATCAACCGTTCTGGATACGCGTGAGTATTCCGAATGATATACAGGCTGGCGTTTATGCTGGTACTATCCAATTTGAGGCGGAAGGATGGGAGACGGAAGTACCCCTCGAAATTGAAGTGTTTGATTTTACGTTACCAGACCGCATGACCTGTCAGACCGCGTTTGGATTCGATGGCAGTTTGGTCTTGCGCTACCATGGCGTGGAAACAGAGGAAGACCGCCAGACCTTGGCCAGGAATTACATGGATGTACTGAGCGCGCATCACATTTCTCCCTATGAACTGGGGCCAAAACTCCTGTACCCGGATTTGGAATACACCTGGCCATACCTGCCGAAATGGCGGGGGGGAGAGCGTGTGCGTATCGACGACGCGACTGGGGGAGGTGCCTTGTTTCTGGAGGACACTTCCAGGTCAGCAGCAGTATCTGCGGGATATGAAGAGAAAATAGATATCCCTGAAGAAGGGCTGCACATCACATTCCGACACAAGACACAAATCGGTGATCATCCGTTCATTTTGGTATTAATGCATTATGATCAGAACAATCAGTGGTTGTCAGGCCGCAATACGGTGCTTGAGATAACCAGTAAGGTTGAATGGCAAACATACGAGACCATCGTTACGGATTTCCCTGACACAGCAAAGCAGTTCATGTTTGAACTCCAACCCACACTGTACGTGGAAGATGGTTCCACCACCGGTTTGGTCTGGATTGACAGTATCAATATTTCAAATGCAGGTACAAATGTAGTCCTGTTTGAAGACACATTTAACTCTTACACAGAAGCAGAACTTGAACAGATATTTCGCCCGGAATTCGACTGGGAATCCTGGGACGACAAGATGAATCATATTCTGGACACATATCATTTTAATTCTTTTGTACTCCGTACGCCTGGACTGGGTTTTGGTGCTGGCTGGGCGCAGCACGACAACATACCAGGCAATTTACTAGGGTATACGGAAGATACGCCTGAATATCAGGCAGCTTTTCATGCCTGGTACTACACGGTGCAGGAACATTTACGAGAAAAGGGCTGGCTCGAAAAAGCCTTCATTTACTGGTTCGATGAACCGGAGCCAAAAGATTACGATTTTGTCATGAAGGGTAATCAGCAAATAAAACAGGCCGCGCCTGATCTGCAACGTAAGCTGACCGAAGAAGTCATGCCCGAGTTAATTGGTGGGCCGAATCTATGGTGCCCCATTTCATACGAGTATGATCATGAAGAGGCTAATGCCAGACGTGTAGAAGGTGAACGTTTCTGGTGGTATATCTGCACGGCACCAAAAGCCCCGTATGCCACGTTGTTTATTGATCACCCCGCGACCGAGCTACGGGTCTGGCTGTGGCAGACCTGGCAACGAGATATAGAAGGCATTTTGATCTGGCATACCCATTGGTGGACCAGCGACGCTGCATATCCCGACAGTTTGCAGAATCCTTATGAAGACCCCATGAGTTGGTGTCATATCCTGGGAGACCTGATCCCGGCAGGCGCCAAACACCCCTGGGGCAATGGCGATGGCCGCTTCTTATATCCTCCGTTGGCAGCCGCCGATGGCAACCCGGAGCAACCGGTCCTTGAACCTCCTATAGGTTCGATTCGTCTGGATATGTTGCGCGATGGTATCGAAGACTACGAGTACCTGGCAATCTTACAAGAGTTGATAAACAAGCACCAAGAATCCATGGAAACAGTAGCATTGGATCGATACAGAGCATTACTTGAAGTGCCTTCCGATATCACATCATCCTTAAATGAGTTTACCTGGGATCCGGAGACAATTGAGGAACGGCGTGAAGCAATAGCACATGCAATCGTTGAACTTAGCCGTGGTGATTAACTGGATATGTATGGCATTTTGTAAAAATTGTGGTGAAATGCAAGTGTTACTCAGATTGGCAAATATAAGCTGAATTGATTACGAAGTGTGATGGCCACCCGTGTGTCCAAAACCACCTTCACCACGGTCACTCTCTGACAGCGTTGCAACTTCGTGCCAGGCTACCTGGGTGACAGGTGCCACGATCATCTGGGCAATACGATCACCACGTTGTATAGTGAATGGTTCTTTGCCCAGGTTGATGAGTATGACCTTAATTTCGCCGCGGTAATCAGCGTCTATAGTGCCCGGTGTGTTGACCATGGAGATACCAAATTTCCAGGCAAGACCACTGCGGGGACGAATTTGCGCTTCATATCCAGGAGGCAGGGCAATCCGAATTCCAGTTGGTACCAGTTCCCGCATGCCTGGTTCCAAAATCATGGTTGTGTCAATCGCGGCATACAGGTCCATGCCTGCGGCATGCCGGGTTGCATAGGAGGGCAAGGGCAAATCCGCGCAATTGCTGTCACGAAGAATTTCTATATTAACCGGGTGAGGGGGTTGTTCATCAATCATAAAGTAATCTGTATGCCTTCACATGGTGCTTTGGGCCCTAAAATAGTCATGGTACAGTACTGGGGGAGAAAATAGCGTTGGGCACTTGCCTGGATATCCTCTGGAGAGACGGCGTCCAACGATTCAATCAGTTCTTCGACCGGTACGAGGCGGTCATGGTATATCAAGCTTTTAGCGAGCCGGTTCATTCGTGTGAAGGTGCTTTCCATGGCCATGAGCATGTGTCCCTTGATCTGTTCACGGCTCATGTTTACTTCCTCTATCGGCAGAACTTCGTCTCTTATATTGCGCAGTTCTTCAAATATCATGTCAACGGTTCGTTGTGCGTTCTGAGGTGCAACAGCGGCATACACCCCCATCACCCCTGTTTTTTTGTAGAACGCGTCAAACGCATAAATGGCATAGGCAAGACCGGCCTCTTCTCGTATTTTTTCAAACAAGCGTGAAGTCGAACCGCCACCAAGTACATTGATCAACAAGTTATAGGCATACCGATCGTTTGAGGCAATATTCGGTCCGGGAAATGCCAGGCACAGATGGTCCTGCCCTATGTCCCTGTCTTCCAGGTGAATGCCTCCAGAAAAATCAGGTGGTTCATATTCTGGTGGTACATCGCCACTGGGTATATCACCCAATTCACGTGTAAGCTGCTCCAGCACTTTGTCTTCGTCAAAATTTCCAGCAATGGAGAAATACATGTTGCCGGGCTTATACCAGGTTTGGTAAAAACGCTTGACATCATCCATGTTCAGTGCTGCAACAGAAGCAGCGAAGCCAGAGACAGGTCGTCCCAATGCGTGGTCTGGCCAATGGTGTTGCGAGAGCAAGTCAAAGACATATTCATCAGGGGTATCTTCAATGGATGCGATTTCTTCCAAAATTACATTTCGCTCTTTTTCCAGGTCGAAGAACTGGGAATTCTTCAGGATGTCAGCGAGAATTTCAATACCGGTGTTGATGTGCTCATCCAGGATTCTGACATAAAGACAGGTATATTCTCGGGAAGTAAACGCATTCATTTGCCCCCCGCGGCTTTCAATTGTTGCCATGATATCGTGAACATTGCGGGTAGTCGTGCCTTTAAAAAACAGGTGTTCAAGAAAATGGGCAAGCCCTGCTTCATGTGGTTGTTCCAATGCAGAACCCGTTTTAATCCAGATACCCATGGAAGCAGAATGGAGGTAGGGCAAACGTTCCATTGCAAGGGTCAGTCCATTCGGCAACTGATGAATTACGGCATTGGAAATTGATGGCATAATTGTCACGGATTGCAGTCCTTGTTTTTCTTGATTGGTCATTTTGGGATGTTTTGCCTGGGTACAGGTATGAAAAAACGCGACGCTCCCAACAGGAAGCGCCGCTGTCATTAAGAACACAAGTTACCGGCGTCCACCACCGCCGCCACTACTCCGGTTTCGGTCTCCACCACCACCACTGCGACCACCCCGGTCGCCACCACGGCCACCGCGGTCGCCACCACGGCCACCGCGGTCACCACCACCTCGGTTGCGGTCTCCACCGCGTTCTCCACCACGGCCACGACTTTCTGCACCCTGACGCATTTCATCTTCTGAGACACGCCCCAACTCAAGGTCTGCCTGCACCTTGGAAAGGTTTATACGGCCCATCTTGTCGACTTCCATTACTTTAATGTCAACGACATCGCCAACGTTAACCACATCCGTTACCTGACCTACCCGATTGGGGGCAAGTTCGGAAATGTGAATAAGCCCTTCTTTGGTACCAATCACCGTGCAAAATGCGCCAAAGTCCATGATACGCGTGATGGTGCCCTTGTAGATTTGACCCACTTCCACATCAGCCACAATTTCTTTAATCATGTCAATGGCGGCTTGGGCACTCTTCTGGTCGACAGCTGCAACGTTAATCGATCCATCGTCCTGGATGTCAATTTCTGCACCAGTGGTCGTCTGGATAGCCCGAATAACTTTACCTCCCGGACCAATGATGTCACGAATGTCATCCGGGTCAATTTTGATCGAGAAAATTCTCGGGGCAAAAGGAGATATATCGGTGCGCGTTTCCGCCAACGCTTCTTGCATTTTGTTCAGGATATGGTCCAGGCCATGTTTGGCCTGACTCAATGCCTTCTGCATGACTTCGCGGGACAGACCTTTTATCTTGGTGTCCATTTGAAATGCTGTAATGCCTTTGGCAGTACCGCAAACTTTGAAATCCAGGTCACCCAGATGGTCTTCGTCGCCCAGGATATCCGAAAGAATACGGATTTCATCCCCTTCTTTGATCATGCCCATGGCGATTCCTGCAACAGGTGCCTTAATTGGAACACCGGCATCCATCATGCTCAAGGTACCACCACATACAGATGCCATGGAACTTGAACCATTACTTTCCGTAACTTCAGAAACTATCCGGATGGTATAGGGAAAATTTTTCAATTCTGGATTGGCCAGTGCTTCTTCTGCTTCGACAAAAGGTACGACTTCGCGCAAAGCGCGTTCTGCCAGTTTGCCATGCCCAATTTCACGACGACCAGGTCCCGCCATACGCCGGACTTCACCCACTGACCAGGATGGGAAATTGTAATGCAGGTAGAATCGACGATATTCATCGCCAGTAAGCTCATCAAAGAGTTGCTCATCGCGACTGGTGCCCAGTGTTGTTACTACCAACGCCTGGGTTTCGCCACGTGTGAACAGCGCGGAACCGTGGGTTCGCGGTAAGACACCGACTTCAATGCTTATGGGGCGAATTTCGTCCAGACTACGCCCGTCGAGGCGTACATGGTCATTGATGACCTGCATGCGCATAACTTCACTTTTCACATCACCATACGCATTAGAAATGTCTTTTTCGCGTTCAAGATACAGCTCTTCGCCATATTTTTCCAATAACGCTTCTTTGACTTCTTTTTTAAGTGCGTCCATGGTGGTGTAACGGTCTTGCTTGTCACGAATTGCCAGTGCTTCACGAAGTCGCTCGCGGCAAAATGAGTTTACATCCGCTACGACTTCTTCATTGAGCTGTGGCTCTTCCACTACCATCTTCTCAACGCCGACTTTAGCACGCAGTTGATTGATACATCCGATAATGGATTTAATGTGGTTGTGGCCGAATTCCAATGCATCCAGCATCAACGATTCTGGTACTTGGTTGGCCATGCCTTCTACCATCGTTATGGCATCCATGGTACCTGCAATGATGATGTCAATATCACTTTCCGACATGCGATCATTCTGGGGATTTACTACCAGTTGATCGTCCAGATAACCGACGCGGACAGCACCGATAGGTTCCAACAGGGGAATCTTGGAAATATGCAGTGCGGCGGAAGCGGCATTAATGGACAATACATCGGGGTTGTTCAGATTGTCAGACGACAGCACCGTCTGGCACACTTGAAGTTCGTTATAGAACCCCTTGGGAAATAAGGGACGTAAAGGTCTGTCGGTCATACGACAGATAAGAATTTCCCGTTCTGAGGGTCGGGCTTCCCGTCGAAAGAAGTTGCCGGGAATTTGCCCGACAGCATAAAATTTTTCCCGGTAATCTACCGTCAGCGGGAAAAAGTCTTGATTGGGGTTTGCTTCCGGCGCTACACAAGCGGCGGATAGGACCATCGTGTCACCGGATCGGCAGATCACGGAACCGTGGGCCTGTTTTGCGATGCGGCCGGTCTCGAATTCGATCGTAACCTCATCAATGGTAACTGAGAGACGTTCTGTCATAGGTACTCTTTTCCTGTTGGATAGTTACAAGAGCGTCTCCCACTACGTCCTCGACAATCCATGTAATTTAAGATTTGTTCTTTTTAATCCGTATTAACTTCTATTTTAACGAATGTTACCCCCCCAGAATCAAACCAGGGAGCATAACAAAACCCCGAAGTGGTCTATACATAGAGAACCACTCCGGGGATGATACACGATGTCACACTGAGTTGTTGCTATCTCTGTACTTGGAATTAGCGACGTAACCCGAGTTCTTTGATCAGTGCGCGATACTGCTCTACATCGTTGTGACGGATGTAGGCCAGCAAGTTGCGGCGTTGACCCACCAATTTGAGCAGTCCACGTCGACCAGCATGGTCTTTTTTGTGGTATTTAAAATGCTCAGCCAACTGGTTAATACGTTCGGTTATCAAAGCAACCTGGACATCAGGAGAACCCGTGTCACCTTCAGCTTTACCGAATTTCTTGATAATTTCCTGCTTGAGTTCTTTCGTCATTGCCATAGCAATTCACCTTTGTTGTTTTCGCCCGAAGCCCAGGTTGCCGTCGGTGAAATCGGTCATCCGAGCTGGGGGCAGTACATAGTAATTGTTAAAATGACGTACGGTGATACACACCGTACGCCCTAGTTTCTGAATAGTACCATAACCGAGCGGATAATCGCCAGTTATTTAATGTTTCATACTACATAATTTGGTAGGAAATCCAAACAATCGTTTACTGCAAATTGCAAATTATTTGTCCGTAAGGGCTGCGAGCCCTGGCAGAATTTTTCCTTCCAGCATTTCCAGAGAAGCGCCGCCTCCCGTGGATACGTGTGACATGCGATCCGCTACTCCGAATTGAGTCACTGCGGCTGCTGTGTCACCTCCACCTATGATGCTTACCATATCGCCTTCAGCCATGGCGTTTGCGATGGCCTTGGTGCCATTGGCGAAATTCTCCATTTCGAACACACCCACCGGTCCATTCCAAACCACGGAACCGGCATCTTTGATGGCAGTCAGAAATTGCTCCAGCGTCTTCGGGCCAATATCCAGTCCCATCCATCCAGTTTCAATGGAATCCGCGTCGACAACCTTGTGGTTTGCGTCGTTGGCGAATTTATCCGCTACAACGGCATCCACAGGCAACAACAGGTTGACACCTTTGGCTGCTGCCTTTTCCATGACCTTTTTGGCTACCTCAATTCCGGGCTCGTCCAACAGCGAATTGCCGATTTCATACCCTTTGGCCTTGAGAAAGGTAAATGCCATGCCACCACCGATAATCAAGGTGTCCACAAGGTTCAGGAGATTGTCAATTACCGTGATCTTGTCTGACACCTTGGCACCGCCGAGAATGGCAACCAACGGCCGGGTGGGATTCGTCAACACCTGGCCGAAATACTCCATTTCCTTGGCTACCAGGAACCCCGCAGCACTCTGCTGTACGTACTTTGTCACCCCTTCAGTAGAGGCATGCGCACGGTGAACAGTGCCGAAGGCATCGCTGATGTAGACATCGGCAAGCTTCGCCAGTTGTTCACACAGTTGCGGGTCATTCTTGGTTTCACCAGGATGAAAGCGGGTATTCTCAAGTAGAATAATATCGCCTTCATGCATTGCATTTACTGCTGCCTCGACTTCAGGGCCGACGATGGTATCAACCTTGGTTACTTTGGCAGTAACCAGGCCTTGTAAATGCGTGGCAATATGGTCCATCTTGAACTTGACGTTCTTTTTGATGGTCTCCTGGCGTGCTTCTTCTGACTCGGCTTTATCCGGGTTCTCAGGGCGTCCCAAATGTGACATCAGGATGAGCTTGCCACCCTGGTCACACACGTAATTTATGCTTTTTAGCGCAGCCCTTATACGGGTATCATCCCGCACAGTGCCATCGTCCTTCTGCGGGACATTGAAGTCCACCCGCATCAGTACGCGCTTGCCCTTGAGGGCCAAATCTTCGATACTTAGTTTTTTCATGGTTGCATCCCCTGGTATGGGTTGTTGATGCGTAATTCAGGAAGCCATTTTCTTGAGCAGATCGATACAACGGTTGGAATAACCCCATTCGTTGTCGTACCAAGAAATGATCTTCAGGAAATTGCCGTCCATTACACTGGTGCAATTGGCGTCAAAGATACTTGAATGGGGGTTGCCAATAACATCCACAGACACAATCTCGTCTTCGGTGTATTGTAAGATGCCTTTCAATGGACCTTCAGCGGCGGCTTTCATGGCTGCGTTGACTTCTTCCTTGGTCAATGGCTTTTCCATTTCTGCGACCAGGTCGACAACAGAACCGTCAATCACAGGAACACGCAATGCCATACCATCCAGTTTGCCGTTCAAATCAGGCAATACCTTGCCAACTGCACGGGCAGCACCGGTTGAGGTCGGGATGATGGAGACAGCGGCGGCACGGGCACGACGCAGGTCTTTGTGGGGCATATCATGTGCGGACTGATCATTGGTATACGCATGCACCGTGGTCATCAGGCCACGCTTGATGCCGAAGTTCTCGTGAAGTACTTTGGCAACCGGGGCAAGGCAGTTTGTTGTGCAGCTTGCATTTGAGATAACAATATCTTCTGGCTTCAGGGTATCGTCGTTTACACCCATGACAATCATGGCATCTACGGCATCTTTCGGCGGTACTGTCAACAAAACTTTCTTGGCACCAGCCTGAACGTGCAGCAAGCATTGTTCTTTGGAGGTGAAGACACCGGTGGACTCTACGACCAGTTCCACACCTTCAGCAGCCCAGGGCAGCTCTGCCGGGTTCTTGATCGCGGTTACTTTGACTGCTCTGCCTTCGACCACAATTGCGTCGTCCTTGACTTCTACAGCTTTGTCATAGGGGCCCATGACGCTGTCATACTTCAAGAGATGGGCCAGGGTCTTGGCGTTGGTCAAATCATTAACCAATACTACCTCAAAATCCGGGCTAGCTTCTAAAAGCTTGAATACGTTTCTGCCAATCCGGCCAAATCCATTAATTCCAACCTTCGTTGCCATAATCTAATAGTCCTTTCGTCGTTGATTTATGCCAGCGTTGTGCCCCCGCCTGAGGTATATAGCTGACCCACAGATCATCCCCTAAACATGATTCCTAGGTGAAAATACGTTTGGGGAGTAAGTAACTTGTTTGGAGAAAATGGCTTATATTGCATGAACTGTAACCCCAAAAACATCTTTTTGGACAGCCGTTATCTGGTTGCAGTGTACCTGGTTGCTTGGCGTAGGTACATGCTTCCTTTGGGCTTGATATGGTTACAGTACTTCCACGCTAGAACGGTTGTTCCAGCATTACAGAGAATACATGTCATGCCTCCATTTCATACCAGTTGTATTATGACATAAACTCGAAAATCAAGTCAAATACACCAGCGGTAATAAAACATAACGATCTACAGAAGATGAGGCGGAAACAGGAATAATTGCAAAATATTCCAACTATAATAAATAGTCTGTGTTACAATGGCGAGGTACAATGATACTGAGTAAAAAAATAAATCACGGAGGCGGACCTTTTTGCATTCGAGCGAAGAAGCACAGTCCATACCGAAATCTCAGGCAGAATTGCTGGTGGTTGGAGGCGGTAAGGGTGGTGTAGGCAAAACATGCCTTGCTGTAAACCTGTCGGTGGAAATTGCCCGACGTGGTTGGCGGGTCGTTTTGATTGATGCGGACCTGGGTTGCTCGAATATTGAAACTGTGCTGGGATTTACACCTGTTACCCGGTTGGATGCGTTTTTTCATCAATCGGGACCGAAATCATTACACGATATAGTATGTGACACTCCGTATGAGAACTTGCGCATTGTACCCGGGACCACTGGGTTGCTGGAAGTGGCGAATCCACGCTTTCAACAGAAAGTAGCGCTGATACGAGAACTGCGCAAGCTGGATGCAGACCTGGTGGTGGTTGACCTGGATGCTGGCGCCCATTTGAATACGCTGGATTTTTTTCTGATGACTGAAACCAACGGTTTGGTGGTTATTACCCCAGAACGCACCAGCATTGACAACGCGTTCAAATTTCTGCGGGCGGCACTATTTCGTAGGATAGAACGATTTTACCAGAGCAAAGAAGTTGGGTTGCTGCTGAACCGAAATGAACGACTTGATGATTTTATCCGTTGCCTTGAAGCTTCAGACCATTTTGAAGAAGATATAAAACAAACCCTTGTCCAGGAAATTTTGGGACTGGCAGAATCATTTTGTCCCCGTATAGTAGTCAATAAGGTGAGTAACGGGTATGAAGCGAAGATCGCTGCGAATATCCTTGCAAAATACGCACGGCAGTATCTGAAGGTCGATCCGGAATATCTGGGTTATGTATTCTTTGATAAGTTCGTTTCTGAAGCGGTAAACTCGGGAGTTCCTTTTATCGTTAGTAGGCCACAGATGAATATTTCAACCTGTGTCATGGACATTACGAACCGATTGGGATATTTTTAGGGTTCAGTGCCGACTTAGTTATCCATACCAGCACTGAATTGCCTCAAAACGACTAGATTGACAACAGATAGCACAAATCATAGCTGTATATTTTTGATTTTAACCCGTAACTGTACCCTTGTGTTCCGCACCTCGACATAATATATATCCTGTGGGTGCAGGCTTACAGGGAACAGTAAATGCAGAGAACAAATCGCCATGCAAAAAGAGAATAATACTTCTGAAAAGGAACCATTGCAATCCAAGGATTCTTTTAATCCGGATGCCGATTATGAAGCACTGCAAAAAGCAACCCAGCAAGGATGGTGGGGGCGTATGGGTGCCCGGTTTAATGAATTGTTGCAAGAGCGCCGGGGCAACCGTCAAGAACGCAATGCTGTGCTTGAATCAAGAAACCGACCAGAAGTTCGGGCCGATGATCTGGCGATACGGCGTGCCCGTAACGTAAACACGGTTAAAATGGTCATACCGGAGGGTGTTATAATCGAAGGCCATCTTACCGGTGGTTCAGACACCGAAATATCGGGTCGGATAGAAGGGAATCTGTCCGTGGAAGGTCGTCTGTATCTTGGTGTTGAAGCATTGGTTACCGGAGATGTTCGCGCAGGTTCCTGCCTTATAGAAGGTTTGGTGGAAGGCAATGTGGAATGTTCAGAAGATTTGGAACTGGAGAAAACAGGCCGGTTGAATGCTGATGTATTGTCTGGCAGGAGAATAAACCTTGCAGGGCAAGTGTATGGTAATGTGACCACTCCTGGCAGCCTGCGTCTGGCTTCATCCGCAAAAGTGACGGGAGATATCCGGGCACGGGCGCTGGTAATGGAAGATGGAGCGATATTGAACGGGGTCTGCGCGATGCGTGCCCCCGCACAGAGGAGCGAAAATAAAAAATGATGATGATGTTTACCCCTTTTGACATTGCGATTATAGGTGTGTCCTTGTTAATCAGTTTCTGGGCACAAGGCAAAGTGAAATATGCATATGCCAAGTATTCCAAAGTGGGTGTCCGCTCTGGAATTACAGGCGCACAGATTGCGCGGCGGATGATGGCAGAAGAAGGCATTTCTGATGTGGATATCGAGTTGACGCCTGGTGTCATGACCGATCATTATGATCCGGGAGCCAAAGTGGTACGTCTTTCAGAAGCGGTGTACCACGGCAACAGCATTGCTTCTCTCGGTATTGCCGCGCATGAAATAGGCCATGTTATTCAACACGCCCACGGTTATACTCCGATGCATATACGCAGTGCCATGTATCCGGTATCACGCATTGGCTCTACCTTGGCCTTCCCATTAATCCTGGGCGGAATTTTTATCAGTTCTGTGCCCTGGTTGCTGACGGTGGGCATCTACCTGTATGCTGCTGCGGTTGCGTTTACTGTCATTACGCTGCCGGTAGAATTCAATGCAAGCAAACGGGCGCTTGTTGCCCTGAATGATGAACGTATCATGACACAGGACGAGCTGCACGGTGCCAAGAAAGTTCTTGATGCCGCTGCGATGACCTATGTTGCTGCCGCAACTGCCGCTGTCCTGGAGCTTATCCGCCTCATCATGATTGCCCGGATGCGTGACTGACACATAACTTTGTTGACTCAAAAATAGGGAGTGGATACCATTACGTAATGGGTAGTAACACTATTTTGACACCAATGCGTTGGCCCAATCACAGGATCAGGTCGACGCTTTTGTTTTTTTTCTGCACTACGCTCATGAGTTCTGGTGTGCTTACAGGCGCAGGAGTATTCGCTGAAGGCCCCGCTACATTTCTGGTACGGGCCACCGGACATGCTCCCGGCACTGGGTTTGCTGTTCGAAACCAGGCTGTTGCTTTGGCATGTAGGGAAGCTGTATTGGAAGTACTGGAGAATTATTTACCTTATACCGAACGCTATTTGCTGGAGGATATGCTGCAAAATCCCGAGGTATATATCCAACGGTATGACTTGTTGCGACACGACCAGGACGAAAATGGCACACGCGTGGAAATTGATGTGCATATTCTGGAGCAACGTCTGTTTCGCGATTTGGCCAGGGTAATGCTGCCACGACTGCCACATCCCCCGAATATTTTATTGGTGATGGGGGAACGTATTGGCCCGGACCGTATTGTTGCTGTGCCAGATTTTGGAATTGCAGAAACTACCCTTCGTGAGGCACTTGAAAATCAGGATTTGACCGTGTCCGGTGTAGACAGTATTGTTGATGTCTATTCACAGGCTGACCTGATTGCATTGGTACAGGGCGATGTAGATACAGGCGCTGATTTTGCCCGTGAGAATCTGGCGGATGTCGTCATCGTCGGTACTGCTGTTGCCCAGGCTGACAATCCTGATGAAACAGACCAACTGCAACGCCATCGTGCGGTGGTTCAGGCCCGGGTATATCGGGGGTTTGACGGCAAGATCATGGAAGAAGTTCAGGCTGCGGCGGCCGTACATGGAATTGATTCCATGGATACCGGAACCCAGGCGGTAAACGATGCTTGCGCAAAGATTGTCGATAATTTGAGTATTGCTGCCATCATCGCGATGCTTGGAGTACAAGAACAGGACAAAGTGCTCATTCATATCCAGAACCCAGGCAGTCAAGAACGCATTGAGCAGATTGAAAATGTGTTGCGCTTCTTGCCTGGGGTTACGCAGATCGAGCAGGTTTTTCATTCCACAACCCGTGCGCGTATGCGTGTTGACTATAATGGTCCTTTACGGTTTCTGCTCGAAGCGATAACAGAACCGCTGTATGGTAACGAATATCTCGATACAAAAAGCGCTATTGGAAGAGAAATAACAGTCGCGTTTCCGTAGACCAACTGGCGCACTTGGTGTTTGGCCTGAGAATTTCCTGTCGGCATTTTTTTATTAACTTACTTTTGTGGAATTTTTATTAGATGACCAAAATAGACGACTCCTGGTATGAACGTAAACCTGAGCACGCCGAACGCATTTCGGCGGGTGGTGTTGTTGCAAGAATTGAACGTGGTATGGTTCAAATTGCATTGGTACGGGAGAAAGATTTTGGTGGTTTTGTGTTGCCCAAAGGTGGGGTGGAGCCGGGTGAAACTATCGAAGAAGCTGCGCATCGAGAAATCAGGGAGGAGTCTGGCCTTGATTCAGTTGAGTTTCTAAAACATCTCGACACACTCGAACGTTGCAGCTACGAAAAGCACTTGTGGTCTGTCAATCATTATGGGCTGTACTATACAGAACAAGTAAAAGGCGAAATTCTGGACACAGCGAATCATTATGATATGGCGTGGTTTATAATAGATGAGTTACCCGAAATGTTTTGGCCAGATGAATTGACACTGCTGCAAGCACATCGTAAACCGGTTTATGATGCCGTCATCGCCCATAAAAACCCTAAGAGCAGAAAAAAGTACTTCATGTAGCGCTGCATTTGCCCTGGTTAACTATGGATTAACATCAACCCAGCTTTCGCAGTAGTCCTCTGATGGAATCCGGTCGCGCATCGCACTCCCTTCTCCGCAGATTACGCCGATGAATACAGGTTTTGAAAATGGAGGTGATGCGTAGACGAATGCGATCGTCGGTGAAGCGATGTCTGCTCACCTCACTGGGGATAGGTGCGGGTATGACGATGTGAGTGGCCACGTGTCGTGTGCATTTTATGAGCGTCCCGTTGCTTGTTCCTATCGCGGAGCGATTACATCACCGTAGCGCGGGGTAAGGCCAACGGCTCCCAAACAATACTACTGTAATTGCCTGGACTGTAATTGTTGAGAAAACTCGAAATACATAAAATGTAGTGAAGACTTTTGGACACCGATTCAATAAAATCAACCACTTACAAAAATAACTGCGGAAGTTTGGCAAATTAGATTTTAGGTAGGTATCAGGCCAAGTTAGCCCTTCTGTGTAGCGGCAGCACACCGGGTACCGGCTTGTCTTGCGCCCAGGCTTCCAAGGCGTCCGCTACTTGTTTCCCTAGCATGTAACGGTTCTCTTTCAGTGCGCCTGCAATGTGAGGGGTCACAATACAATTCGGTAATGAGCGTAATGGGTTGTCCACTTCGGGGGGTTCGGGGTCAGTCACATCAAGGCAAGCATAAATTCTACCGGTGCGTAACTCATCAATCAACGCTTCTTCGTCAATTAATCGCCCTCTGCTTGTATTAATCAAAATTGCACCGTCACGCAGGCTCATCAAAGCACGACGATCAAGCAAATGGTGCGTTTCTTCTGTAGCAGGAGCATGACAAGAGACAATATGGCTGCGAAGCAGCAGTATGTCAAGCGAAGTTTTTTCTACGCCCAATTCTTTGGCTTCTTCCTCCGATATATATGGATCGAACAGCAGTATTTCGGCCAATGGGAGCGATTGGCACAATTGAATCATGTGACGGCCAACATGGCTTGCACCAATTATACCTACTACAGCACCATAGGATTCTCGCATTGCAGCAATATGCTCTGGCTCCAGCCATCTCCCTGAGCGCACAGCAGTGTTGGCTTGCCAACCAGCTTTCATGGTCACCAGCATAATGCCAAAAGCATACTCCGCTGTGCCGCGTGCGAGCGGTTCCCGTGCTGTCATCACGATCAACTCTGGCCAGCTCCGAATATCTGTGGGGAGCAACGCATGCACAGAACCAGCGCAATGGCAGAAAAGTGAAAGCCGCGGGGCTTGTTCATGACGCAGCCAGGACAACGACCTGCTACCCCAACCTGTTATGATTATCTGGCAACCCTGAAGTACTTCCAGCAGCTTCTTGTCATTTGCTTCTTCTGGTGTGATTGATACGATATTGGCAACAGCTTCCATACGGACGCGGTCTTCTTGTAAAATACAGGCCTGTGCCATCTCATCGGTGATATATAGAAGGGCGTTCGGCTTCATTTGTTGGTTTTCCTTCTTTATATTTTGGCCGGAGGCCATACACATGTATTGCCTTTTCTGTACACATGGTACCTGTAAAGCAAGTGCATTTGCATCTCCAAGATTGCAGTCGATATCCTATCGGCTCTGTAAAACATGAAAAACAAGCGTCTTTGTGGCGCGGAGTACCCAATGAAACATCAGTTTGTGAAAGATCTCCGAGAAGGAGATACGGTTAATGACATTTTTCTGGCCGCGCGAAACGATCTGCGAACCAAGCAAGACGGTGGTAAATTTCTGGGCATGGTTTTCCGGGACAAAACCGGTGAGATGGGCGGCATTATGTGGAATAATGCAATGGAAGCCTCCAAAATGTTTCAGGTAGGTGATGTCGTCAATGTGCGGGGACGTGTCAATCTGTATCAAAATCGACATCAATTAATTGTAGACCAGGTGGTAGCATTGAAAGAGGGCGAATACGATATTGGGGATTTGGTTTTTACTCCGGATAACATTCAAGAAGATTTTCTACAACTTCAAACGCATCTGAATGCGGTGCAGAACCCCTGGCTAAAACAACTGGTAGATGCTTTCTTACAAGACAGCAATTTCACAGAAAGTTTTCTCAGTGCTGCTGCCGCAAAAAAGTGGCATCATGAGTACCAGGGTGGTCTGGTAAGACATTGCCTGGAAATGACAGAAATTGCCCACACCATTTGCAACCTGTTTCCTGATATTGACAGGGATTTGTTGGTAGTCGCCATCTTCTTGCATGACATTGGCAAACTGGATGAAATGACCCATGACCTGTACAGTGACTACACAACAGAAGGCAAGTTACTTGGTCATATACAAATTGGAGCCGATATTGCCCAGGAGAGAATGCGCCAAATCGAAGATTTTCCTCCTAAGCTACGCATGGAATTACTGCATTGCATTTTATCGCATCACGGTGAGCTGGCTTACGGTGCAGCAGTATTACCTAAGACATTGGAAGCTATTGTGCTGCATCATATAGACAACCTGGATGCACAGGCAGCAGCATTTACCCGGATAATACGGGAAACCCGTGACCGGGGTCAGGAATGGTCAGAATATATGCCGTTAATAGATCGGGTTATCTGGACCAAAGGTGAACATTAACCGAAGAAGCCCTTGTAAAAATGGACCGTGACCCGGAATACAGCGAGACTGGAATTGCAGAAGCCGAAATCGAATCACCATTAAAAATATTGGTGCTGGTCCGGGAAACTGTAAACCACTGGGCGCAATATTATGTTCGTGCTTTGCGCACCAGATTTTATGTCATCACCGCAGGGCCGATGCTAAACTCTGAGCATTATGAACCACTACAGCAAAATAACGCTTTCATTCAACCTTTCATAAATGATATTAAGACCGACACAGACATGGTGTCGGATATCTTGCGCCAACTTCCCAAGGACTGGAAACCGGACCTGGTTCTTGCCATACAGTCTGGTACGGTGCAATACTGGGATATAGCCACACTGCCCTGTGTCACCGCTTATATTTCTGTGGATAGCTGGCATGATCCGAACGAACTGGATTATGCTCGGGTTTATGACTTTGTATTTGTCGCGCAAAAGGCCTTTATAAACTATTTCGAAGTGGCTGGCTGTCGTAATGTGTACTGGCTGCCTTTGGCTTGTGACCCTTATTATCATCGACCAAGAATTCCTGAGGCTGATCTGGATTTTATCTTCGTAGGCACCTTGAAATATAAGGTGAACCGTGAGCGTCGTGCTCGTATTCAACGCTTGCGGGATCAACAGTATAAAATCGATGTGTTTTCCGATATTGGTCCGGAAGAAATGAGTCGGGCCTATTCCAGTTGCCGCTTGGGTTTCAATAGTTCCATTGCGCAGGATATGAACATGCGCGTCTTTGAAGTTATGGCCATGGGGTGCCCGTTGTTCACAAACAGAGATGCAGAAGCCAACGGACTGCTGGACTTGTTTGAAGAAGACCATCATTTCATTGGCTATTCCGATGAAGACCTGTTGCGCCAGGCATCACAATACTTGAATAACGCGACTGCGCGACTACGCATAGCCACAGATGCTTACAATCTGGTACGTGCTCGGCACACCTATGAACATCGGGTCGTTGAATTAGTCGAAATTATTGCCGGTTACAAAGCAGATTTTCTGCATACTTTCTGCCAACAGCGAGCCAAATTTTCCTGGCCACACTTGGTGCATACCGTGCGACCAGGGACTATGAGACTGCTTGATCTTAACTTGAATCTGGCAGCATACAGTATTGCGCTGCGAAAACGGGGCGTTCAGGTACTTGTCGGTGCTTCCTCCAACCTGGATGCGATACACCAGTCCAGGCGATTTTATAACGAAATGCTGCATTGGCCTGCCGCTACCATGCCAGAAGATGATACCCATCGATTTGATATGGTTGTGATTGGTGCGTTTCCATCTTACTTTGGTGATTTTGAAAGTACCCTGACGTATGCATCAAGTCAGCTACGCACAGCAGGTGATCTGGTTCTGGTCGTGACTCCGGAAAATGCCGACGCGTGCCTGCAAATGTTCAACTCATCTAAAAATGCCGAAGTCAAGTCTGAGCTGGATATTTGCACCTTGCACCATTTTGATTGTTTGCAATATGTGCCGCCAGTACCTGCGCTGGATATGCCAGGATTCATAAAATTTCGCAAATTTGATCAGCACAAGATAGCTTTGGCCCACACCTGGTATGAACAGTTCCCAGGTGGTTCTCATGCCGGGTCGGTTGATTAGCGAATGGCCAGAGCTATATTATGCTGTTATACAATGTCGGCCGAAAACTCCGGTCAAAATATGTTATGACACGAGATAAAATATTCACAACGTTTAAGGCATTCAAAACAACTGGCAGGGGAATTACATCATTATGAGCGAAGGAATTCGTGTGACAGTGTGGAACGAAGGGGTACATGAAAAGGAGCATCCCAAGGCGGCAGAAGTGTATCCCAAAGGGATGGGTTACCAGATTGGGCAATACCTGGAAAAACAGCCTGGAATAGCCTCGGTGCATGTATCGGAGCTGGACCACGATGGACAGGGCCTCACCGACGATATTTTAAACAACACCGATGTCATGACCTGGTGGGGCCATATGGCCCATGACAAGGTTACGGATGAAAATGCCGCCAAGGTACATCAGCGCGTACTGGATGGAATGGGCCTCGTCGTGTTGCATTCAGGTCATTTCTCGAAACCATTTCGTTCCCTCATGGGTACCGGTTGCGACCTGAAATGGCGTGAATACAAGGGCATTGGAGAGAAAGAACGCCTGTGGGTCGTAGACCCCGCCCATCCTATTGTGGACGGAATCCCCGAATACATCGAACTGGAACGCGCCGAAATGTATGGGGAGCACTTTGATATCCCACAACCTGACCAGCAGGTATTCATCAGTTGGTTTCAGGGTGGGGAAGTTTTTCGGAGTGGCTGCTGCTGGCATCGGGGTCTGGGCAAAGTCTTCTACTTCCGGCCCGGCCACGAGACATTGCCGATTTATTACGACCAGATGATCCTCAAAGTTATTTATAATGGCGTATGCTGGGCCAAAACCACCCGGGTCGCCGGGGGTGTTCACCGCGGTAATCGGGAACCACTCGAACAGATGGAATAACACCCATTTCCATAACCACAACTAAACAGTAGTAATGCAGAAATAGCTAAACCCGGGTAGCCCATGTTACCCGGGTTATTAATTTTTACAGGAAAGCGCAACGCCAGCGCGCAAATTTCCATAGCTGAAACGAAGTACATCATTACTGCGTACGCGCCTGGCCACTCAATAGTCCCATGTAACTTGCCAGTTTACTCCGGCAGACCGGCAACCTTGCGAAGATGTTTCCAGGAAAAGATGCCGGAACTGTGGCCATCAGACCAGTTGATGCCTACAGCATAATTGCCCAGGGGTTGAATTGCTTCTACCTGAATATCTTCCGGAATCGACTCGATTTTTAATAACGGTTCACCAGTAAACTCATCCACACACAGCGCGCACTGGCACGAGGCACGCAACGCCTTATTGGCGATACGGCTTTCTGTCTCATCCGGCCACTGGATATGAATCCGTCCCTTCTCCGCCGTGACTACCGGACGCTGATCGCCCTCTATACGGCGCATGCCCACCTGGCGGTGCAACTGGTCTGCCATCTGGGCAAAAGCAGGAATATCGTTGCCAGCATTCTTGTCCGCAGCATCCTGGACACCGGACAATATTGGCAATTGCGCCAACACCTCCAGCCCGAAGCGCTCCTGCAAGGTATGCGTACTGTTGCCGAAAATAAAATGCTTCTTATCACAGTTATCACAGATAAAATAAGCCATGTTATCAACAATACCCAACACAGGCACATTTACCGACTCAAACATCTGGATGCCCCGCGCCACATCTACCAGTGACAGGGCTTGCGGTGTGGTAACAATGACCGCGCCATCCAACGCTGCCTGCTGTACCAGCGTCAACTGAATATCCCCGGTGCCCGGCGGCAAGTCTATGATAAGATAGTCTAAAGTACCCCAGTCCGTTTGCCGCAGAATCTGCATCGTGTAATTGGAGACCATCGGCCCCCGCATCACCGCAGGCTTGTCGCCCATGAGATAGCCCAGCGACATCGTCTTCAACCCATCTACCACCACCGGCTGGATGCGCTCATTCTGCATAAAAACTTCCGGTCGCGGCATACGCATCAACGTTGGAAGCGAAGGTCCATAGATATCAACATCCAGGAGACCTACCTGCAAACCTTCCCGCTGCATGGCCCGGGCCAGGAACGACGCCACCGTCGACTTGCCCACGCCCCCCTTGCAGGACGATACTGCTATCACCGCGTCCACACTGTCCAGTGTATTGATCTGTGAACCAGGCTTCGATTTCGGCGCCATCGCGCTCATCTCCACCTTTACCGACTGAACCCCCGGCAACTGCGCCACCGCCGCCTGACACGCCGTTTTGAACTGCTCCTTCACCGGGCAGGCAGGGGTCGTCAGCTCTACCGTAAACGAGACATTACCCGCTTCAATCCGCAGATTCTTAATAAAACCCAAGCTGACAATATCACGCCCCAAGTCCGGATCGATAATATGCCGCATGGCATCCAATACTACATTTTCCGTAAGCATATAACGTTAAAGCACTCCCAAGGTGAAATAATTATCACAAATGACCATTCCCTACATCATACACCACCCCATGCCCACCGGGCGACCTTATAACATCCAGATAAAGGATAGTCTTCCTGCTGTGGTTTGTTGGGAATCCCCGCTCATGTATACTGTCTCGGCGGCCCGTATCTCCTCGGCAATGGCTGTGGTTTGTTGGGAATCCCCGCTCATGTATACTAATTTAGCAAGTATATCTTTAGACCTATCAGCTGTGGTTTGTTGGGAATCCCCGCTCATGTATACTAACTCAGAAATTGAGGTGACTGAAATCAATGCTGTGGTTTGTTGGGAATCCCCGCTCATGTATACTCCAAAACATCTGAAGCGTTTTCGGAGGAGGGCTGTGGTTTGTTGGGAATCCCCGCTCATGTATACTCCTAAAAGTTAAATCAAAACAACCCAGGAGGCTGTGGTTTGTTGGGAATCCCCGCTCATGTATACTTACGCACTTGTTTCATATCGCTTTCGCCTTGCTGTGGTTTGTTGGGAATCCCCGCTCATGTATACTTCAAGAAAACGAGGCCTTAGAGGAACATTTGCTGTGGTTTGTTGGGAATCCCCGCTCATGTATACTTAAAGCAACCATGGCACTTGCAACCTTTAAGCTGTGGTTTGTTGGGAATCCCCGCTCATGTATACTCTCTAATCTCGCGCCGCTCGACCTCCATCTGCTGTGGTTTGTTGGGAATCCCCGCTCATGTATACTACCCGACCGGCCAAGAGACCTATGCCTCCTGCTGTGGTTTGTTGGGAATCCCCGCTCATGTATACTGTCCATTTATTCCGGGCCTTGTTTCCAAGCGCTGTGGTTTGTTGGGAATCCCCGCTCATGTATACTAAAAAAATAAATTTCTGATTTTAGCTTGATGCTGTGGTTTGTTGGGAATCCCCGCTCATGTATACTGCCCAGTCGCCGTAGCCACCTACCAAATTGGCTGTGGTTTGTTGGGAATCCCCGCTCATGTATACTACCCAGGAAGTTAGATATATAACAGCTTTGGCTGTGGTTTGTTGGGAATCCCCGCTCATGTATACTACACCTTGATAGCTCACTGGTGGAGCGGGGGCTGTGGTTTGTTGGGAATCCCCGCTCATGTATACTAAGCGATGACGAAAGACCCCTATGTGGCTGGCTGTGGTTTGTTGGGAATCCCCGCTCATGTATACTGCCACCAGTAATTTATTAGCTCAAGGAATGGCTGTGGTTTGTTGGGAATCCCCGCTCATGTATACTTACGTACCTGCTTCATGTCGTGCTCGCCTTGCTGTGGTTTGTTGGGAATCCCCGCTCATGTATACTGAAAATACCCTGTGTTTTTTATTGCCGCAGGCTGTGGTTTGTTGGGAATCCCCGCTCATGTATACTGAATAAATTACATTATCACCCACCACCGTAGCTGTGGTTTGTTGGGAATCCCCGCTCATGTATACTCAAGCGATATCGACACCATGCTGTTTTTCCGCTGTGGTTTGTTGGGAATCCCCGCTCATGTATACTGGCAGGCACGGTAAATGATTCCGGTTAGCGGCTGTGGTTTGTTGGGAATCCCCGCTCATGTATACTTTTTGTTCAAGGGAATTCAGTATATGGAATGCTGTGGTTTGTTGGGAATCCCCGCTCATGTATACTGTAATGAACCGGCTTGGGTTCCGGAATGTTGCTGTGGTTTGTTGGGAATCCCCGCTCATGTATACTTCTGCTGATTGATTTTTCACTTCCCCTAACGCTGTGGTTTGTTGGGAATCCCCGCTCATGTATACTTAAAGTTCCTGTGATGTCCGAAGTATTATTGCTGTGGTTTGTTGGGAATCCCCGCTCATGTATACTTCTCCGGCTCTACCAATACCACCGGGATTAGCTGTGGTTTGTTGGGAATCCCCGCTCATGTATACTAAGAATGGTGCAACTCTACAATTAACTTGCGCTGTGGTTTGTTGGGAATCCCCGCTCATGTATACTAGAAGACTATATTAGAAGAACATCATTTAGGCTGTGGTTTGTTGGGAATCCCCGCTCATGTATACTGGCGACGGGGGCAAGTGGTGTATTAGGGGTGCTGTGGTTTGTTGGGAATCCCCGCTCATGTATACTTTATCCGTGGTCA
>Ga0334884_1002084_pt1 | contig 26958 bp, 19 predicted proteins | sample GraSluR1_MG_7_FD_207215 | JGI IMG/M metagenome (GOLD analysis project Ga0334884, IMG submission 207215) | Sludge microbial communities from methane-producing bioreactor in Wageningen University, Netherlands - Granular Sludge_12_05 R1 | ecosystem: Engineered > Bioreactor > Anaerobic >...
TAAAAACCAGAATAACTTTACCAAGTTATTTCCGGTTTTTAACACTACTTTTACATCATCATCAGTTCTTTTAACGATTTCAATTAAGAATACAAAAAAGTGGTCTAAGGAATGGGGAGTAGTTTATACTGACAATTTTCGAAACATCATCAAATTATCAAATTATCATGTTATCATGTTATCACCGTATCATTGTTTTTGACAATTGATTTTGAGTATATGCCATGTCCGGCCTTCTTAAAGACGCCCGAAATCAAATATCTGTCGCATGTTGCAGTGGAAATGTCAAATTTTTCAGCAGTCTTTTTGGCTTCTGAGCGGGTGAAATTTTCGGGCAATGCATCAAACAACATCATCAATCGTTTCTGCTGAATAATGCGGTTGCTACCTTCCTTACATCCTGCAATGAGCTTTACGGCATGACCCATTAGGCACAATACGATTTCATTGGCCATTACAAAATCATTGTGATCTATTGTCATTTTTCTTTCTATTGGAATGTTTTTATCCAAAATTCTCAGCGTACTAAGAACCATAGCCATACGAAATAATATCAAGCCAAACCGTTTTACTGTTGCCAAACCTTGTTCCCCGATTTCTTTGTACAATTCACTCATTGCTCTTTTGAAAAAGTCTTTGAAATACTCCTTATCTTTTGGACTAAACTGTAATTCTATTGTAAAACGCTGCGTCAGCAAACGGTTTCTGTATTCGTATATCTTTTTTCCAAGCTCAGTAAACACGTTTTCGGCTTTGTGTTCGGTATCCTCGAACACATCTCTAAATTTTGGAACAGCCGGAAAGGAGTAAAAAGCAAATCTACTGAACAAACCATTTTCGGTATCAGGGATAAGCTTGAAAAGTTGCCCCTTTGTTCCCGTAAGTAACACAGAAACTTTGGGCTGTTCCAGCTCCAGGTATTCCCTTTTGGCTCTTCGCTGAAGACTTATTGGTTCATGATGAAACGAGCATCTCAGCACATCAGAGTAGTTACCCCAGTCTTGTGATAATGAATTTGCCAATGTATCGGCTTCGGTGCAGAATAATATTCCTTGTCCGCTATTTTCCACCAGCGACTGTACAAACGAACTGGCACTGTTGTTTGCCGGAATTAGCAACATCTGATCCATAGGTTCTGCAGGAGGCTCTTTGTCGGGAGATTTCCCCTTCTTTTTCTGTGCTGCAAACCATTCGCGTAGTTTCACCTCATATTCTTTTTTATCGTGTTTCGAGATGCTTCGCAATTCCCTGTGTATTTCCTCAGCGAGTTTTCGGGTCCATTGCAAAATGCCTTTGCCTGACCCAGCCGGAGCTTCGATAAAAGCAAATAAATGAGGATAAACAGTTCTGCGATCGTAAACACCGCAGATGTTCGGAAGGCAACCTGAAATTACGGCAAGCGAACCAAGAAGGATGATGTCTTTTTCTTTAGGGTCGTCGAATAATTCACAAGCCTGCGACAGCAACGATGGCAGATGTTTATAAATCTCCGCTTTAAATTCTTCGGATATATGTTCCACTGATTTAGGCATAACGAAAATATCCTCCTGAACGGCTGGGCTTTGTCTATTATAATCTATAAACATGATTGGTCCTTTCTGTCATTGCTTGTTTCCTCGTTTGCCAAGGGCTCAGCGTTGAATGGTAAGTTCTCGCAATTATTTTGCTCCAACCATTTCAACAAGTCCTCTCGGCTGAAATAGAGTTTTTTGCCTTGTTTTTTAAAAGCTACCTGCCTTTTTGAAGACATTCCATACAAGGTAGTAATCGAAATCCTCAAAAACTTGGCTGCTTCACTGGCATTCAAATAGTCGTCGAGGGGATGTTTGGGTTCTGCTTCGGGCTGTTTTTTCATTTCGTTAACGAGCAGTTCTTCAACCTCTTTTCGGATGATTTTCTGCAATTCTTTTTTTGATGTTAAGATGTATTTCATGGGCGTTAAATTTTTGTAACTACACAAATAAAACACCTAATTTTGAATTTTCAATGGGCTATGATTCCTTTGCATCACTTAGCATCACTTTGCTTCAAAGGTTTTTGGTTTTCTAAAAATTGCCTTAGAAATCACTTTTTGAATTGCAGAAATTTGTAAAAAATTTAACTTTTTTAACTCCCAAAAGGAATCGAACCATGAGTCCTATTTGTTTGTTAAAAATAAGTTTTGTAGCTTTGATGCGGGATTGAAAGCGAATGCAAACTGGGGAGGTTCGATTCCCCGATGAGGTTCTTTTTTTTCGTTACCATTTCGTTACCACGGTTTTTGCGTGTCGTGAATTTCTTGCACAGCAAAGGTTTTATTACAAAACATAAAGTCCCCGTCGGACTGCAAAAAAAGTCGGGTTGAAGAAATCCGGCTTTTTTTATTTTAGTGCACCTTGTTTCCTATCCCATCTGGTTGCAGCCTCTCACGTCGCTGTGGTCGAAGCGGCCGAGAATCTCAAAACTGCCATCGGGGTAAACACGACCCAAATCGGAGGTTTCGATAAAACAGCACGAGTGTATGTTGGCCAAATCGATGATGTTGATTGCTCCGCTTCCCGAATTCCTTATCTGAAACGGGTCGTTGGGGTCGCGCACCAGCACTTTCATCCATGGGGGGCAACGAAATACGCCATTCGCCTGAGAGTAGGCTTGCGACAACAATTCGGTCATACCATATTCCGAATGCACCTGCTCCACCCCAAATGCCATACGAAGCCTGTTGTGTAAATCCTCCTTCAGAATTTCGGTCTCCATAGCCTTGGTTCCTCCCGTTTCCATTACGATACCATTTTTTATTTGCACGGGGAATTCTCCTGCAAAACGCAACAAAGCACTGCTTACACCAAATAACAGATAGGCTTGCTTATTGCACTCAAGTGTTTCGACAGCGCTACGCAATGCCATATGATTGTTCATATAGTAGCCCGACTCCGGCTTGGCCGAAAGCTGTATGAAATGATTGACCATGTACACAAGCGAAGCATTGCCGCGTTCCACGTAGCCCGGTAAAAGCGCCAGAATGGCATATTCAGAAACATTTCCATAAAAATATTCAAAAGCCGCCATCGACACCTCACGGTACCACGAAGCATCAATCACGGCATGCTGCGAAATCTGACCCGTGGTTCCCGAACTTCTGAAAACAATTTCGGGTTCCGATTGCCCTGTAAGAACCCTGTGGGTTTTAAACAGCGAAACAGGCAAAAAAGCCGGATAGGGGTTTTCATCTCGCAGCGGCTTGTTTGGTTGCAACAAACAATGGTAATCGTTGTAAAGCCGGTTGTGCTGCAGCTGATACTGCAATGCACTGTGCATAAGAGTATCGAAGTCGGTACTGTTTTTAATCTGCAACAGTTTACTATAATATGTACGAAGCGGGTCTTGCATAAAAAAAGGGGCTTGCGCCCCCATATTGCGAATTAATGATGCTACTTTTTCGTAAAATTAACAAATGTATTCTCGTAAGCCAGCACATAAGTGCCTTTACTCAGCGTGCTAACGTCGATTGATTCGGCGATTCCGCTCATCAACAACTCACCGTAAATATTCAACACACGGTAAGATGCTTTGGTATTGAATAGAATTTCTGCTTTAACTCCTTTCAGTTTTGATATGGGTTTCACCGGTTCTTTATCCACTACAAATTCGAATTCTTCTGAATACTTGGTACGATACAAATGATCGGTTTGAGATACCCTGTATTTATTTTTACCGCTAACCGGACATAATTCCATTGTATAACTGTTGTTTTGCGGACCGCCTTTGCCCTGCACCTCTCCTACCTTTACCCAACGGTTCCAGCGATATTCCTCCAACACAAATGCAATTTTACTCGACTCGCCCTGAGTGGTAAACGAGAGCGTTTCGCCACTTAATTGCAAATCGATAATGCTATAGGTACTCAATGTTTTCAACACTTCGGGATTGATAATTCTGGGCGCACAATCGCTGCCATGAATAAACCTGATTTCAAGGTCTTTTCCCAACGGCAATTGCAAAGAACTCAAGCTCAAACAAAAAGCACTTGAATTGATGACATCCTGATATGAAACATCGTTGATGAATATTTCTTTCACACAATACACATCACCCGACTCGTCGAGCATAGGATTCATCACATACAGATCAATTCCCTGATAAAGGCCCTTAATCACAAGCTCTTCAGCATTTAGAACATATGTTGCTGACATTGTGAGTGTTAGGATTGTTGCGAGGATAGCTTTTTTCATGATGCGGAATATTTATTAACAAAGTTATTAACAAATATAGTATTGAGAATGGTCGTTTGCAAGTTTTTATGCAATTATTTTTACTGAAAATCGAAAAAATTCGACAATCATACACATTAGGTCGTTAATAAGTGTTCTAATATAAGAGAAAAAAATATGTTGAAATTTCTACTTTTGCATAAAATCAATATTGTATGAAAAAATTACTTTTTCTGTTTTCCTTTATAATCGCTTCCTGCATATTGACAGCACAGGAGTTTGAACCATCGGTTGATTATTATAAAAATGGCAAGAAGAAATCTGAAGGCATGATGCACCTTGGGCTTGAGATGGGGCACTGGCAATATTGGGATACTGAAGGGAAACTCATCAGGGAAACTGATTTTTTTAAAGGCCAGATGCATGGTGCCGATATATTGTACTACGGTTCGGGTCGGAAGCAAGAACTGACAAGTTTCTACAGCAATATTCGACATGGCATATATCAATCGTGGTACGAAACCGGCATACTGAAGCTGGAAGGTCATTACAGCAATGGGATAAAAGACAGTATTTGGACCACATACTATAAGTCGGCAAAAATTGAGTTGGTAATTGAATATCAAAAAGGCATACCTAAATTAATCAGTTTTTTCAACCCCGAAGGGGAACAAACCGTAAAAAACGGAAATGGGAAAATACTGCGCTACTATGAATATCCCAATAAACTATCGGAGGGATTGGTAACCGACAGTGTGGAGCATGGTGTTTGGACGTACTTTCATGAAAACGGACAGGTTAAGGAAACCGGCGAATACAACAAAGGGCAACGGGTTGGTGTTTGGAAAGAATATTACGACAACCAGCAACTGAGAAGCGAAATAACCTATGGAAGCGGTAAGTGTGTTTATTATTTCCGCGACGGCAATAAAGAAATGGAAGGCTTTTTAAAGAATGATGAACGCGAAGGAGAATGGCTTTTTTGGTATCCCGATGGTGTACTGAGAAGTAAGAACAACTATAAGGCCGGCATTCGTCATGGTTTGCAAGAGAAGTACTATAACAACGAAAAAATTGAAGCATCGATTATGTATGCCGAAGGCAAAAAGCATGGAGAAGCCCATTGGTGGCTTTTTGATGGAAAAAAAGACATTGACGGTAATTTTGAAAACGACCAGCAGCACGGATTGTGGACCTACTGGCGCAGCGACGGAAGCAAAGGAAACGAAGGAAACTACAACAACGGCGAAATGCAGGGCACTTGGACATACTGGTACGCCAACGGCGGGGTGTGGAGAATTATAAATTATGAGAACAGCCGAAAAAACGGCGATTATATTGTAAACTACGAAAACGGTCAATTATTCCGTAAAGGTCAATTCGAAAACGATGTTGAAGATGGTTTATGGGTTGAATATTATGAGAACGGAGAAAAAAGCCTCGAAGGAAAATACGATTTCGGCAACATGACTGGCCTTTGGAAAAGCTGGTACGAAAATGGCGAGCGTAAATCGTCGATTACCTACAAAAACGGATTAATCAATGGCAAAGCGGAGTATTTCTCGCCAAACGGGAAACTGCAATTAGAAGAGAATTACATTGTTACCATAAGTAAAGCAAATACAAAACTGTATGGCGAAAACCGCGAAGTTTCGCTACTACACGGACCCTATAAAACATACAATTTACGAGGGACACTACTACTCGAAGGCATCTACTCGCAAGGGAAAAAACATGGTAAATGGACATACTACAATCCTAATGGAGGAAAAATACGTCAAGAAAACTACAAAGACGACAAGCCCGAGGGCAAATGGTTGGGTTGGTACGACCATGGGGTGCAAGAGTTTGAAATGAACTACAAAAACGGGCTACTCGAAGGTCGCATGGTAATGTACGATAAACGTGGTATGGTTGAGTATGATGCCCTGTATCGCGGCAACTACGAAGTTGAAGTAAAAACCAACCAGAAAGACCCGCAACACGAAAAACCCCGCAGCGACTACAATCGCAGGTAAAAAAGTTTTGTAAAAAAAACGAGTGCGAAATCAATAAAATTTTAGCGTACCCTTTCTACGTATTCGCGGGTAACAGTGTCTATTTTAATACGGTCGCCAATGTTGATAAACAGCGGCACCATAATGGTAGCGCCGGTTTCGATAGTGGCTTGCTTCAGTGTGTTTGTTGCCGTATCGCCTTTTATTCCGGGTTCGGTATAGGTTACCGTCATCTCAACATAAGGAAGCAAATCGCAGGTAAGCACCGCTTCATTCTCAGCATGAAAAACCATTTCAACCATTTGTCCGTCGAGCATTAAATCGGCATTTTCGATAAGTTCCGGGTTCAGAGATATCTGCTCATAAGTTTCTGTGTGCATAAAATGATAACCCATATCATCTTTATACAAGAATTGATAGGGACGGCGTTCGATGCGAACCGTATTTATTTTTACGCCTGCATTAAAGGTATTGTCGATTACCCTGCCGTTTTCGAGGCTTTTCAGTTTTGTGCGCACAAACGCGCCCCCTTTGCCCGGCTTAACGTGTTGAAAATAAACTATTTGATACAATTTACCGTTGAACTCAATGGTTAATCCTCTTTTAATATCTGCAGTGGTTGCCATACACAATAATTTACATTTTCAGGCTGCAAAAATAATAAATCCACCGTAACTATACGAATTTTAGGCGAAATATGTGGTAATTATCATTTCTTGATTAACTTTGTTGTTCAGCAACCATAGTAGTATGTGTTGCGTTTTATAACATAAATTAGCGATTTATGAAAATTAGATTTCTACTGTTTTTGTTGCTGACAGCCCAGTGCTACCACGTATTTGCCGATGTGGTGTACTTTAATGTAAACCCCGATGCGGTAATTCTGCCTCAGGATCCGGAGTATTTTATCGACATGAACAACGATGGCATCAACGATTTTTCGATAACCAACAATGTAAATGCAGGTGCCAATATTTTCGAGATTATTTTTTCGAATCTGGCAACCGGGTGCGATGTTGTTAGCACAGATGCAGGCGGAGGCATTTTTAATGTTACCGTGTTAACCAACGGAACCAATGTTGGAGCAGGCAGCAGTTTCAGCGGTCAGGCAGCACCATCGCAGGCATTTTTGCGGTCAGAAACCTACACATCATGGTCGGGGCAAACCAACCGTTTTGTTGGAGTCACATTCACTGTTGGCACAAATACCTATTACGGATGGATACGAATTAGCATTTCGGCCACCAGCGTGGTAACTGTTGTTGACTGGGCCTATAACAACACCAACAACGCAACCATAGCTGCAGGAGATGTGGGCAGCGGAGGATTAATTTTGGTAGCCAACTTCACAGCCTCTTCATTTGCCATAGATGCCGGTGAATGCATCGATTTTCAGGATTTATCAACAGGGAACCCTACTTTTTGGGAATGGACATTTGACGGTGCCCAGACCCCCGGATCAAATGATCAAAACCCTTCAGGGATATGCTATTACACACCCGGAGTATACAATGTTACTCTAAATGTGCAAAACGCCACCAACACCGATACCTACACCTGTATTGATTGCATTACAGTGATTGACCAAACCACAATTCCAATCGCAAATTTTGTTGCCGATGAAGTGGTAATACCTGCAGGCGGGGTAGTTAATTTCACCAATTTATCGATTAACGGACCGTTTGATGAGTTCGCCTGGTCGTTCGAAGGAGGTCTCCCCTTTTCCTCATCAGACGAAAATCCCGAAAACATTGCCTACGCAAATCCCGGAATCTACGATGTGCAACTGGTAGTAACCGATGCAAATGGAAATCAAGACACAGAACTGAAACAAGATTATATTAAGGTTATCCCGCTTGCTTCTGAACCTCCGGTAGTGAATTTCATTGCCAATTACACAGTAATAGCTCCAGGCGAATCGGTTAATTTCAGAGATCTGACTTATGGGCATCCCTACCGATGGAACTGGACTTTTCAGGGTGCCAGTGTGGCCACCTCTACCGAGCAACATCCCCAAAATATTGTTTACAACAATCCGGGTGTTTACACCGTGAAACTGGTTGCCTGGAACAACCTGGGTATCGACAGCCTGATGCGCACCGATTACATTGTGGTATCGAATAATCCTCCCTGTACTTCCCCCCCTGTTCCCGATTTCAGAGCCAGCAACCGCCTGATAGTGGCCAGCAACAAAGTGTATTTCGAAGATTTAACCACCAACAATCCGTCGAACTGGAACTGGTATTTTGAATATGGCTACCCGAGCTATTCGAACAACAGCAACATTACCCAAGGGATTGAATATAACTTTCCGGGCATCTATGATGTTACTCTTACGGTAAACAATAACTGTGGCTCCGACTATATAACAAAAAACGATTACATATATGTGTTTACCGGTCCCGTGTCGTTCTATTGCGATACATTACGTAATTTAGCACCCAACGAACTGGTAACCACTGTTCCTGTATCGGGTTGGGGCGAAATTGCAGGCCATAACAGCCAGCGAGTAAGAACCTATGCCGATTACTTCGAAGACCATAGTTTTACACAAATAGAAGCCCTTATTGTTCCGGTGCGAACATCAACCTACGGAAGCATCAGTTCATATGTGAACTTCTATATTTGGGATGGAAGCACCCCTTATCCCGATTCGGTGCTGGCAATGAAAAAAGTTCTTATTAAAGACATCCCTGCCAATTTCTATTCTGTTATTACTTTTAATCCTCCTGTTGAGGTGAATGGTCCTTTCTTTGCCGGATTCGGAATTAATTATCCCGATTCAAATCAAGATGGCATTAGCGACGACCGATTTGTGGTAAGCGTTGCCCAACCTCGTGGCAATCAGGTTGTTTACAACAGCCTGTATATGCAAATTCTAGGTCAATGGTATTCGTGCTTGCAACGCTTTGGCTTTTCAACCTCAACCGACATCAGGCCGGTGGCATGCCTCGTGAATATTGAGGAAGTTATGACAGAAATGAAAATAAAGCTATATCCAAACCCTGCCTCCGATATCGTAAACCTCGACATGGGAGAACTCAGTTTCCAAAGGGCCTTGGTAAGTATTTTCGATATGACCGGCCGTAAACTTACTGAAATTGAACCTGAAACAGATGGATTACTTACATTGGATATTAGTAGTTATAAGAACGGTTTGTATTTTGTTCAGATAAACTTCGATGGAAAGCGGGTAACAAAGAAATTATCGATACAGCGATAGAGTTTACTTAGTGCGGATTGAGTATTTATACAACTTATCGTTGCGGCGCAATACTTCAGGAGTTTTTATCGAAAAACAATCACCTTGTTTTAGTTCATCAACAGCTATATTATCAACCCTCATCTCCTCAACAATAAACTCGACAACGCCCGTAGTTTTCCCAATAACAACAACCGACTCGCCCTTTTTAAGTGTTTCGTTTGTTTCTAATACAAACTCAGCCACTCCTTGATTTGGGAAATAATTGCGACAAACGGCCAAAAAAACTTTGCTATGAGTGGCTGCCGATCCGTAATGCATGCTCCATTCGCCAAGTCGCTGGCCCAGATAATAACCATTCCAAAAACCCCTGTTAAAAACACGCACTAATTGTTGTTCCCAATTATTGAGTTTCTCTTCGGTAAATTCATTGTTGCTCCAGGCCTCGATAGCCTCTTTATAACAACGTGTAACCGTTTTTACATATTCCGGCGAACGGGCACGGCCTTCTATCTTAAGCACACTCACTCCTGCATCGAGTATTTTATTCAAAAAATGAATGGTCTTAAGGTCTTTGGGCGACATAATATATTGGTTGTCGATTTCGAGCTGGTATCCCGTTTCGTTATCGGTAACGAGGTACGATCGACGGCAAGTCTGATAGCATGCTCCCCTGTTGGCTGAGGCATTGTATTCGTGAAGACTGAGATAGCATTTTCCGGATATAGCCATACAAAGCGCGCCATGAATAAAGAGTTCTGTTCTCACCGGCTTACCCGATGGGCCACATATATTATGCTTGATAATACTTTGGTTTATTGCGGCAACCTGTTCCAGACTTAATTCGCGAGCCAAAACCATCACATCGCACCAGCGCGAGAAAAACTTAACGGCTTGGCTGTTGCTAATGTTCAATTGGGTAGATGCATGCACTTCGAGACCCAGCCCCCGGGCATATTCCATAACGGCAACATCGCTGGCTATAACCGCACTTATTTGGTGTTTTAAGGCAAGTTGCAACAACTGCTGCATTTCGGCTGTTTCGTCATCATAAATTACTGTGTTCACCGTTAGGTATGTTCTCACATTATGATTTTTGCAGATTGCCGTAATTTCCGCCATATCATTGGGACCAAAATTTACAGCTGAACGCGAGCGCATATTGAGTTTGCCAACACCAAAATACACCGATGCAGCACCGGCCTGAATGGCGGCCATCAGACTTTCGAAAGACCCCACCGGAGCCATTAGGTCGATGCGATGTGTTGTTGCCCTCATAATCGATTTCAAAAATAATGAAAAAAGCTGCAATCCCTTAAAAAGATATGCAGCTCAATTTATATACAATTTATTTTAGTTTTTGATACGCATTCCGTAGAAGGAGCGATAAACAAACAACAAACCAACAATTAGAAATGCCACGCCAATCCAACGCGAAACATTACCCAGTCCCGAAACAATCATACCCACCGAAATCTCGGCGGCAAGCAGTCCAAACAGCGTCGAAAACTTAATAATTGGGTTTAGGGCTACCGAGGTGGTATCTTTGTAGGGGTCACCCACTGTGTCGCCCACCACCATGGCTGCATGCAGTGGGGTGTTTTTCTGTTTCATATCAACCTCTACCACCTTTTTGGCATTATCCCATGCACCTCCGGCGTTGGCCATGTATATAGCCTGAAAAAGACCAAACACAGCAATACTAATCAGGTAAGCCACAAAGAAATTTGGGTCGATAAATGCAAATGCCAGTGTTAGCGACATCAGCACAATAAAAATATTCCACATACCGCTTTGGGCATATTTGGTACAAATCAACACCACTTTTTTTGAGTCGTTTATATCGGCTTCTTCCTTGTCGAGATTAATATTCTTTTTTATGAATTCCACGGCACGATACGCACCGGTGGTTACTGCCTGCATTGAAGCTCCCGAGAACCAGTAAATCACAGCACCGCCGGCAATAAATCCAAGAATAACAGGTGCATCGGTAAGAGAAATCGCCAGAAGACCGAATTTCTTAAGAATGAGTATTATCGAGAAAATCATAGTAGTTGCACCAATAACAGCAGTACCAATCAGCACCGGTTTGGCAGTAGCTTTGAATGTGTTTCCTGCACCATCGTTTTCTTCAAGTAAATGCTTACCTTTTTCGAAATCGGGTGTAAATCCATACTCATTTTCTATTTCACTAGTAATATTATTAGCCGATTCAATACGAGATAGCTCGAACACACTCTGAGCGTTATCGGTAACAGGACCATAACTATCAACCGCGATGGTAACAGGGCCCATTCCAAGGAGACCAAATGCCACAAGACCAAACGCAAAAATAGAAGGATATGCCAAATATTGATCGAGACCCATTGTCGATACGAAATATGCTCCGAACATAAGGCCCACTATCAGTAAGCCCTTCCAGAAGGCACTAAAATTACCGGCAACCATACCCGAAAGAATATTTAATGACGCCCCACCTTCGCCTGATGCGGTAACTACTTCTTGCACATGCCGCGACTTGCTGCTCGTGAAAGCTTTTGTAAATTCGGGTATAATGGCAGCGGCAATGGTTCCAAACGATATGATGCTGGCAAGTTTCCACCACATACCGGTTTCGTGCATACCTTCGATGTTAGCCAACAGAAAATAGCTTGCCAAATAGGTGCCTGCAATTGAAATTACCGAAGTAAGCCAAACAAGATTGGTAAGCGGTGTTTCAAAATTGAAACGCATTTTTTTGCTATATTTTGCGGTTGAAAACAGATCGTTGAACATATATGCACCCACCGAAGTAAACAGCATAAGCAGCCTCATGGCAAAAATCCATACAATAAACGATGCTTGAAATTCCACATTCATTACTGCCAGCAATATAAAAGCAATTAATGCAACACCGGTTACACCGTATGTTTCAAAACCATCGGCAGTTGGGCCAACCGAGTCGCCTGCGTTGTCGCCGGTGCAATCGGCAATAACACCCGGGTTGCGCGGGTCGTCTTCCCCGATGTTAAAGACAATTTTCATTAAATCGGCACCAATATCAGCAATTTTCGTAAAAATACCACCGGCAATTCTTAATGCCGATGCCCCCAGCGATTCACCTATGGCAAAGCCTACAAAGCAAGCTCCGGCAAGTTCTCCGGGCACAAACAACAGAATGACCAACATCATAAGCAGTTCCACTGTAATTAACAACACGCCTACACTCATGCCCGCCTGTAATGGGATTTTCGAAAGCAACCAGGGCTTACCACGCAGCGAAGCAAACGAAGTTCTACTGTTGGCCAGTGTATTGATGCGAATACCAAACCACGCCACAGCATAGGAACCTGCAATACCCAACACTGTCCACAACAACACATTAAGAACGAAGCCGAAACTCGATATTTCGCCGGTGGCTACCGATTCGGGCTTAGCCAAAAATCCAAAGTAAACAGCGATAACCGAACCAATAATTGCAAACAAAATCAACAGAAACCTACCTTGTTGCAACAAATACGTTTTAGATGTTTCCCAAATAACGTTGGCAACATGCAACATCGACTTATGGGCAGGATACTTCTTTATTCTGATGAATTGGTAGAGTCCAAACAAAAAACCAAATAAAACAATCAATAAACCCCAAAGTAAAATATTGCGCCCCGAACCTAAATCGGGAACTGTAAGATCGGCCTCTCCGGCAAACAGGAATGCCGGCATCAAAAGGCTCATTAAAATTAACGGAATTCTTTTCATCATACGAGAATTGTGTTATGTTAATAATACATTGTTTTCATTATACTGTTCCCAAAATAATTTTCAAAACCCAACAATCAGGGATTTTGTTCAATGAAATTGGGGCGACAAAAATAGTTTATTGAATTAAATGTAACAAGCGAAATAGGAAAAAAACATATATATTTTATTGTCAATCAGTAAGAAAGATTATTTTTGTAGCTTGAGATTCTATTTTTTGTTTCTATTGGCTTAAGTTTCAAATGTCCTAAATCAGGCCATTGTTGCTATTCAATCGCAGTAATAATAACGAATAAACAAAAGAGGCCCGGTAAAAACTCACCAGGCCTCAACAACAAACACGCTTACTTTAATTATTGTCGCTTTGCACATAATCATAACACAATAAGTAAAAAAAAGGTTGCATTGGATGTTACATTTTTATGATTTTTTTCACAATTCTTCCTTGTTGCGACTCAACTATCATAAAATATATGCCTTCGGGCCAAGGCGACATGTCAATTTTGAAAGATGTTACATCTGAAAAATAAGTTTTCAGAGCCGTTCCATCGCTCCTGCAAACAGTAATGTGAGAGTGTACGGAGTTTTCTACAATCAATTCTCTGTTAACAGGATTTGGAAAAACGTTTACCTCCGACAAATATAAAAAATTGTTTACCGCAGTTTGAACAGTGCTAATCAGAATAATAAAATCGGCAACTCTGATATTATTGCTTTGCTCATCGATGTCAACACGCAATTCCTGAGAAATGAGACCGGCTTTTTCTACTCTCAGAAAATATGTGCCATTTCGCAAGTTTTCGAAGGCATAACTTCCATCGTTTCGGGTTAAACAAAAATCGATAAATCTTCGCTGACCGTTAAGTAGGAGAACAACAGTATTTGAGGCTCTCGATTCGGCAACTTCGCCGGAATAATCGAACCAGGGTGTGTGATAAATACCTTGTTCGTAAGAAGAATTTTCTTGATAATACACAATACCATTTATATTACCATTGCCAAAGTATACCGAATCGTTTGAGGGAAGATTTATGACTAAAGCAGTGTCGTTGGGAAAACTTACCAAACGACTATGTTGCCAATACAGCGAATCGTTTAGGTAGCCGGGCAGGTATTTGGGGTAATACACTGTGTTTACATTAAAATGTGGAATTACCTGAATAAGATACTTATTGCGAATGTCGAGTTGGGCAAAACCGAAACTCCCATTGTTTACCAGAGTTGAAGCAATGGCATTGTAACGATTATTGGTTTGCAAAAACAACAATGCCATTCCATCAGGGAGCAAATAATCGCCGGCATACACTGTTCCTGATATATCGAGAAAAGGAATAGCCTCAGGAATCATCAAGGTTCTGCATATAGTATCGAAACAACCATAAAATGATTCTAAGTACAAACACACCTCGTAATCGCCGGGTTGCTGATATACATGTATTGGATTCAACTGATGTGAGATGCTCCCGTCTCCAAAATCCCAAAGTAGGCTTGATACCTCGCCATGTGAATTATTCACAAACCGATAGCAGCCGGTTATATGGTGATAGCTTGCACTGTCGATGATGAAGGAAGCCAGACAATTGTTGTTGTAACCAATAGTATAGCAATTGCTGGCATAACAGCCGCCGGCATCGGTTACAGTTGCACAATAGCTTCCGGGTTCCAAATTAGAGATATAGGAGTTCATGCTGCCATTACTCCATTGTATGCTATACACGCTGCTAGCATCCTGAGGTGTAACCCATAACCACCCGTTATTGTAATCGGGCTGGGTTGCATTGTTGCTCTGCACAAGCAATGGAATACTACAAAATTCATTATAGCTTTGAATGCCGACCACTACCTCACGTTGCTTAATATTAACACACGACGCAGGGGTAAGAACGGTAAGATAAACCTGATAGCGACCCGGATGTTGGTAAACATGCTCGGGGTTTACCTGTGACGACACATTTCCATCGCCAAAATCCCAATAATACTGAATAACTTCGCCATCAGAAATCGATAAGTTATTGAATATGACACTGTTTGACTGCAAACCTAAGCTAAAACTGAAATCGGCCGAACAATATGACCAAGCCAACTTACTGAGAAGGAGAACGGGCAATATGAAAATGAATTTTTTCATGGCAGCTAAATGCGAACACTTAATCCAATCCTAAGTCCATAGCGCATATTATATCGGTTCAGTGCAACATCTTTGCTAAATGCGGGGGTCAGCGAGCGTGTCACCCAAGGCTCGGCCATAATTCCCACATTGTGCGAAAAATAATATCTCAGGTTACAACCGGCATACCAACTGAATTGAACCGAACGCAATGGATGTAAATTGCTCATTTCAAGCGATAAACCCGTGTCGGTTGGATAATAGCCCGATGCTCGTGTAAAAAAGCCGGTTAGCAGCCCTGTTTGCGGAGTAATATACCAATTTCGGTGCTGAAATGTATAGCCTGCTATAATGGGGATTTCAAAATACGCATATTCAGCATTTCGTTGGTTGATTTCTCGTTTCGTAACTGTATCAGCAAGCACAGTCATAATGGTATCGGAGTATGAAAAATAGACCGAATCGACAAAGGCAAAATAGACAGTGTCGCCCTGCAGCCACGAGTTCAAATCGAGAATCCAGGAGGTGTCGCGCTGCCATCCTTCAAACTGACGAATGTAGTGTTCTATTGAATATTGAACAATGCTGGTGCTTGATTCTTGGGTATAGGTTTCGCGATAATTGGTGTATGCTAAACCACTTACAGCCCTGAAGTGTCGATGCTGAAACGCAACATGAAGACCTGATGAACCTGTGTTAACAATATTATACTCCACCGGGTTATCGCGCAAGTTGACGGCCATTTCTTCGTTTTGTGAAAACAAATGAGTTCGCCCTGAAACCACCGACCAAAAGGGTTCGTAGCTAAAATATTGGCCGGCAACTACAATGGGTTCGCCCCGGGAATCGTAACCCAGAGTATCGGGAACAATGGGCTGATGCAACTGCATAAAGCTACCAAAAGCCAGTCGCTCGAAATCGTACGGTTCCGGCTTAAACTTTAATTTTTGTTGAAAGGAAGATATGGGTAAACGCTGTATAAATATCGGGCTTTCGGTTGACAATTCGCTGATTTTGGGTGACGACTCTGCAACAGGGATATTAGAGTCGGGCATTAAGTCTACCTGCCTACCCGGTAATACATCACTATCGGCAATAGCATTTTCGGCATTGTCAACCTGATTGTGATTGTCTGAATACAAGACTGTCTGTTTATTGGTCGCTGCGTCAATATTGCCTCTATAAACTACTCCCGTTGCAACAGCGGTTTGTTGTTGGTACCTATCAATCTGATGAAATGCTTCACGAAAATCGATATCAGTCTCCACAATTCTTTTGTTCAATGCAATGGGAGTATGTATATATTGACCGGTTTTATTGTTTAATACTGTAAAGGCGGCCAATCCCAGGCCACCAACCAACATAGCTGCTCCCAAATAATACACATTGAATGTATAAGGGTTAAAATATAAAAAGCGGAACCATATCAAACGGGCATTTACAGCTGCCCAAATGGAAGCCGACGGAGCATGATGAAAACCGGAAAGACTTTGCTGACACAAATATTTTACTTTGGCAGGCAACACCATTTTCTGTACCTTGAACCAAACCTTAGATGAGGGTTTTTGGTGAAACTCTCCCAAAGAATCCTTGAATAAATTTTCGATATGTTTGTTACTACTCATAAATTGCTGCTTTCTTTTCGGAACTCAGGGCAATCAGTTTTTCCTGAAGAAACATTCTGGCCCTGTAGTATTGCGACTTAGATGTTCCAGGATCGATTCCCAACATTTCCGAAATTTCTTTGTGCTTCAGACCTTCGATAGCATGCAGGTTAAACACCAGACGATATCCATCGGGCAGGCTGTTGATGGCCCAAAGCAGTTCGTCTCTTGTAAAATCGCTTCTCATATCGGCAGATGCATTTTCATCTTCTTTCAATTCGGCAAGCTCGTCGTAATCTTTATGAAACAAATGTTTATTGTTTCGGCGGTAGAACGATAAAGCCGTGTTTATCACTATTGTGCGCATCCAGCCTTCGAACGATCCTATTTCAACATACGACTGAATGTTCGTAAATATGCGTACAAAAGCATCCTGCAAAATATCCTCTGCATCGTGCCGGTTTCTGCCATATCGCATAGCAACACCCATCAGCATAGGGGCATATATGTCGTACAACGACTTCTGCGCCCGTTTCTCCATGCGTCGGCAGCCGGCAATAATTTCAAGCAGGTTTGTCATTCTGTGCACATCTATGACTCAATTAACAGAAAAAAGGTTGCATCGCTCTTTGGCAAAGATACAATTTTGTTTTACGATAATTGTTTTGTTACTTTGAATGTATTGAACCAAAAACTGATTATCGATGGATGTTTTAGCATGGGCCGAGTTAAAGCTGGAGATAACAAGCTGTGAACGTTGCAGCTTATCGCTAACGAGAAAAAATACGGTATTTGGCATGGGGAACCCGGGTGCAGGTGTTCTGATTATTGGTGAAGGGCCGGGGCAGCAGGAAGATGAGCAAGGGCTTCCTTTTGTGGGCAAGTCGGGGCAACTTCTCGACAAAATACTGGCAGCATGTGGATTCAACCGCCAAGAACATGTTTTTATATCCAATATTGTGAAATGTCGCCCACCCGATAACCGCGACCCAAAACCCGAAGAACGTCAGGCCTGCATCGGATATTTGATGCGTCAAATAGAGTTGATGCAACCTAAAATAATAATACTACTGGGGCGCACAGCCCTGCAGGGTTTGATTGACCCATCGCTAAGCATCACAAAACTTCGTGGAAACTGGATGATGTGGAACGGTATTCATGTAATGCCAACCTATCACCCATCGGCTCTGTTGCGAAACCCAAATCTAAAAAAGGATGCTTGGAACGATTTTAAGATGATCATCGAAAAATATATTGAACTTATCGATTGCCAATTTACCGCACCTGTTCAAAACCATTAAACAATAACGCATTTAAGTAGTGTGACGCATAGTAATTCAACAATTACCAGTGGCTTATCAGTCTTTTATTATCGAAAAAAACGTTTTCTCGAAACCTTGTAATGGATCAGGGGCCGGCGACATTAACAATAAGCCATTGGGTTCAACCAAAAAATATGAAGGAAAGGCTTTTACTTTATAAAAATCGACTACTTGCATATCGCCACCGGTGAATAAAAAATCCCACGAGTAAGCCTTTTTTTCGATATAGAGCTTTGCTTTTAGCACATCGGAATCGGTAACAATGCTGACAATTTTGAAGTATTGATTGTGTTTGTGGAAAAGTGTTTGCAACAGTTCCAGTTGCTGTTGACACGGATAGGCCTGTGTATTGATAAAATTCAAATACACAAATTGATTGCGATACGAAGCCAGTTTCACCGTATCGCCATTTTTATCGGGAAGAGCAAAAGGTGGAGCCACTGTTCCGGCTGTCATACTCAGCACTTTGTCGGCAATGTTCTGCCCTATAATTTTGTGTTCGGGATATTGTGTAACAATACACAGCGAATCGAGTGTTAGCAATAAAGGAGCCCATGCATAGTTTACATTGTAAAAAGCATCGTGAATTCCCTTTAGAATAACCAATTCGCGGAACTGATTGCTTTTTAGTTCCATCATCACCGAAAACAACTTTTTAATATTACTGATGCTGTGACCATAGTGTACTTCGTAAAACAGTCGGGCACCAAGCATTTCGCCAAGCACAGGGTCGCTAAGCAGGTTGTCGAAAAAGTTCTTATACAATTCATTAAACAATTCCATATAGGCCGGGCAATCGTACATCACCGAGTCGTGGGTGTAGTTTCTGAAGGCAATTTCGGGGCGGTTACGTTGATAAGCAATATATCGCAAGCCGGCATATTTATATTTTCGATAGGCCTTAAACCACTTATTGGCATCATACGAAAAATGAGCATCAATTTCATTTATAAAAGTATCGACATCTGAACCAGAGCCCATGGTATATAATTCGAACAACGATTCATCAACATATTGATTGTACCAATAGTCAAAATCGAGAACGAGATAATTCAGGTCTGTTTTTTTCATGCCTTTTATTCCGATATGCACAGGCAAAGGCGCAAAATATGGATTTAATTCTTGTGCCGGAGTTTTATCGAGCCGTTCGGGTATTAGAATATCGTAATTAGAACCGGGTTCAATATAAAAATACATATGATAAACACCTGTTTCCGAAAAAACATAGCTTACGTGCTTCACATCACACTGCACCGAAAATCTTCCATCGCTGCCCACTGTAAACCGAAACAACTCCTTTTTCAACAAACTAATGCGATCGGAGTACGTATAAAAAACCAGCTCGTTGCCTTCGTAACCCTTGGCAGTCCCTTCGATACGATTCATTCCCTCGGCCGAAGACAGGCCTATCATCAACACAAACCCCAATATGAATACATTCTTCATCATGTGTAGTATTATAATACATTAACACCCAAACCCTGCTGTTTATTTCGCAACCCGCAACAATTTTAGCCACGAAAACATCTCGTAATATTCGGGCTTTCTTTGTATGTTTGCAACAAAAATAAAAACATTGAGAACAAAAACTCACATTTTTTATTACCTTTTTCTGTTGTTGCTCATCATATCGTGTGCCAAAATGGGCAGCCTGGGTGGCGGGCCTATCGACAGGGAAGGTCCAATAGTATTGGAATGCATACCGGCCAATGGCTCGATAAACTTCAACGCGCACAAAATCGAAATCAGGTTCAACGAATATATAAGCCTGAAAGACATCAGTAATCAACTTATTGTTTCTCCCCCCATAAATCCAAAGCCTGAGGTGAGCGTTTCGGGTAAAAAAGTAGTTATTAAACTAAAACCCGAGAGTTTGTTGCCCAACAAAACCTATCAACTGAATTTTGGGAACGCCATTGTTGATGTGAACGAGGGCAATCAGTTAAACGGTTTTGTGTTTAGTTTTTCCACCGGCGACCATATCGACTCGCTGCAAGTAAGTGGCACCCTTGTTGATGCCCTCAGTCTGAAACCGGTCGAAGGAGCAGTGGTGTCGCTGTATAACAGCCACGAAGCAAATTTGTTTCGATCAGAATTGCCGCAATACCTCAGCATTACCAACAAAGATGGTAAGTTCTCGCTGAATAATTTGGCACAAGGAAGTTATTCGATATTTGCACTGAAAGATGCCAACTATAATTACTATTTCGATCAGCCATCGGAGCCGCTTGCTTTTTACGATAGCCTGATACAGCCCGGTGTTAACATAATAGCCGACAGTGCAAGAAGTGTAACTCAATATTTTCCCACCGATGTTCGCTTGCACCTTTTTACCGAAGACCATAAAAAGCAATACATTACCAATGTTGAACGCAGCGAACCCCAATATATGAGATTGGTATTCAACCTGCCCAATCGCATAACACCTGAATACAGTATTGATAATTATGGAGATTATCTGTCGCAGCTCAGCGAAAATGCCGATACCCTTACTATCTGGCTGCTCAATGAAAACGACATACTTCGCGACACCGTGAGTGTTTTTGTTAAATATTACGAAAGCTACCGGCACGATAGTATAGTGTACGACACACTTATTGCTGTTAAAAAAACGACTGCTTCATTATTGCCTTTCACAAAATCATCGCAAAAGCAAAAAGAACTGTATGAACCATATGCCATTCGGTTTTCGCATCCCATTGCCGGCATCGAAACCGGCAAAATCGGTTTGTTCGAAGACAAGAACTACAACGACAGCATTGTGTTTGAAATGCAAATCTCTAATAACCCTTGTGTGGTGCTGTTAACGGCCGATATCGACGGGGGCACGGCCTGCAGGCTGATAGCCGAAGAAGGTGCTTTCACCGATTACTATGGCCGCAGCACTATGACCGACAGTATTCCATTTACTGTACGGCGCTTAAGCGATTATGGCAGTTTAATACTGATACTAACAGGTAGCGATGAACCCGCCTTTGCCGAATTACTGCAACAAGACAAGGTTAAATACAAATCGTTAATTACCAACAACCGCATCGAGTTCATGAATATTATTGCCGGGCGTTACAGCATACGCATCACACATGATGTAAACAACAACGGCTACTGGGATACGGGCAATCTCGATGCTTTGCAACAACCCGAACCGGTGTTCTATTACACAGGCGAATACGAAATTCGCAGCAATTGGCAACACGAGCTGGAATGGGCAGTTCCTTTCGATAGTGGTAATAAATAATGAAAAAAGTACTCATCATAAGCTATTATTGGCCTCCTGCCGGAGGTATCGGGGTACATCGCTGCCTGAAATTCGCCAAATATCTACCTTTATATGGATGGCAACCGGTGGTGTATGCACCTTCAAATGCCCGCTACGAATATACCGATGAAACCAATTTCAGGCATATAAATCCCGATCTCGAAGTTATCAAAGCACCAATAATAGAGCCATTTGGAGCCTTCCGACTGCTGAGCGGGCGCAAAAAAGCCGAAACCACCAACCCGGTATATGTGCGCGATCGCAAGCGCAGCCTCATCGACAAAGTCGGTATTTGGATACGGGGCAATTTGTTTGTGCCCGATGCACGCATGCTGTGGATAAGGCCTTCGGTAAAGCGACTAAAAAAATACTGCCAAGAGAATCAAATTGATGCACTGCTCACCGACGGCCCTCCGCACACCAACACAGTGATAGCACTAAGACTCTCGCAGGCGCTGGGCATACCTTGGTTAGCCGATTTTCAGGACCCTTGGACACAGGTCGATTACTACAATATGTTGTATATTGGCAAATGCGCCGACCGCAAACACAAGCGCCTGGAGCAGGAAAGCTTTTGTACTGCAAAAAAAATTACCATTGCCAGCCCCACATGGGCACGCGATTTAGAATCAATAGGGGCAAAAAATGTTGATCCTATATACTGGGGTTACGACGACGACGATTTTCCGGAGAAAGAAATACCATACAGCGAATATTTCAGCATTGTTCATGCAGGCCAGTTGGGTTACGATCGTTTTCCGGAAACTTTTCTAAAAGTGCTTGCCGACTTGTGCAACGAGAACCCTGTTTTCCGCCAAAAAATGCGCTTAGAACTAGCCGGAACCGTTGATTACAGCATCGCAAAACGCATTGTTGATTTAGGCTTGCAAGCCAATTACATTGCTCATGGAAAAATGAGTTTCCCCGATGCCATAACCCTTACGCTTCAAGCTCATGTATTATTGCTACCCCTTAACATAGCCGATAATGCCAAAGGGCGCATTCCCGGCAAGCTCTTCGAAAACATGAAAGCGCGACGACCCATTCTTTGCCTGGGTCCCGACGGTAGCGACAGCAGTAACATTGTTGCCGAAACTCTTTCGGGGAAAAGCTATGAATACAATAACTACGAAGGCATTAAGACCTATATTAGCGAATTGTTCGAAAAATACTTGAAAGCCGAAAACACTCTTCCCAACTACGATATTAGCACCTATTCGGTTAAAAATCAGGTAAAACGCCTTGCCTCATTTCTCAATCAAATAACACACTAAAAAACCAAAGCCTATGAAATCGTACCGCCCTGCATTTGCTATTGTAACGGTATTGTTTTTTATGTGGGGATTTATTACCTGCATGAACGACATTCTTATTCCTTTTGTTAAGGCAGTTTTTGAACTTTCACGGGCACAAAGCATGCTAATACAGATGGCATTTTTCAGTGCATATTTCTTTGGCTCTCTCATATATTTTATTGTTTCAACAACCAGCGGCGATCCGATACAGAAAATCGGATATAAAAATGGGATTGTTGCCGGCTTGATTATTTCGGCCCTTGGAACAGGCATGCTCTACCCGGCGGCCGGATTGCGTATTTATGAGTTGTTTCTGGCAGCGCTCTTTGTGTTAGGGCTGGGCTTTACCCTATTGCAAATTGCAGCCAATCCATACGTGGCCATTCTTGGTGACGAGAAATCAGCATCGGGCCGCCTCAATCTTGCGCAAGGATTCAATTCCTTTGGAACAACAATAGCACCCATCGTTGGCGGGTACCTTGTTTTTCATCTCTTTGCAGGGAAAGGTCTTGCATTACTAAATGCCGAGGGAAACCCCATAAGCCTTGCCGACGGAAGCACGGTATCGGCTATGGGAGTGCAAATTCCGTATTTGTTTTTCACCTTAATATTTGTGGTGATTGCTCTTGTTTTCATTTTCATAAAATTACCTCAGTTTTCTGACAGCACTCATGTGGAAAAAGGCCTGGGAGCATTGCGCCATCGTCATCTGCTTTTTGGGATGTTTGCTATTTTCTTTTATGTGGGTGGTGAGGTAAGCGTGGGAAGTATCATGATTAATTATCTGCACGAGCTGAAAGGCATGGCCGAAATGGAAGCCAAATCGTATTTGGCACTTTACTGGGGAGGTTTGATGATAGGCCGTTTTATGGGTGCCTATGCTTTCGCGAAAGACAAAATCACAGTATCGACGCTGGCAACTATGCTGGCAATAGCCACTCTAGGCTTTGCGTTGATTTACACTGCAATTTTTCTCGAAAGCGGGAAACCCCTTTCGCTTTTTTTACCCTACTTTGGCTACTTGCTGCTCAACCTTATTGCTTTCGGCTTGGGAAGAAGCAAACCCGGCCTAACGCTAAGCATCTTTGCCGCGATAGCCGGCATATTACTTATTATAAGTATGTTTTCGCACTCTAGTCTGGCCATGTGGAGCATTCTCGGTATTGGCCTGTTCAACTCTATTATGTGGTCGAACATTTTTACCCTTGCCATTAAAGGACTGGGTAAATATACCAGTCAGGGCTCGTCGCTACTGGTAATGATGATACTGGGTGGTGCTATACTCCCTTGGCTTACCGGACTTGTTGCCGACTCGATTGGGGGTTATCAGCAAGCCTTATTTGTGCCACTCGTGGCATACATATATTTGATGTGGTTCGGAGTAAGGGGAAGCAGGCAACACACACCAGAAAAATTGGTAAAACTGTAAAGCACTTACAAATAAAAACGTAACAATATGGATAACACAACATATACCGCCGGCATCGATATTGGCGGCACCGGAACAAAACTCGGTTTGGTCAACAGCAATGGCAACATAGTAGCTCAAAGCTCGTTGCGCACCGATGCCTTTGCATCGCCCGAAGATTTTGTTACTGCAGTGTGGAACGAAACAAAAAGAATAGCCGAAGGTAAACCCATCTCGGGGCTTGGAATTGGTGCCCCCAATGGCAATTACTACAACGGCTGCATCGAAAATGCTCCCAATTTACCCTGGAAAGGGCGCATTGAGCTATCGCGTCTGTTTAGCGAACAAAGCGGGCTTAATGCCATTGTTACCAACGATGCCAATGCCGCGGCTCTGGGCGAAATGATGTTTGGCGGGGCCAAAGGTCTCGAGCATTTTATTTATATTACTCTGGGCACCGGTGTTGGTTCGGGCATAGTGTCGGGGGGGGAGATGATTTACGGACACGATGGAATGGCCGGAGAATTGGGTCACAGCATTACAATACCACATGGTCGCCTTTGCGGATGCGGACGCCATGGTTGCCTCGAAATGTATGCCTCGGTGCGGGGTATTGTTATTACCATGAAAGAACTACTGGGCGAAAACCCGGGTGTTTCGATGTTAGAAACTCAGGAACATTTACAATCGAAACATATTTACGAGGCGGCTGTAGCCGGCGACAAACTGGCACTGAAAGCGTTCGATATTACCGCCAATATATTGGCGATGGCACTCGCCAATGCCGTGGCTTTTTCGAGCCCCTCGCATATTTTTATATTTGGCGGGTTGGCCAATTCGGGCAACATATTGATGCTGCCTTTGAAACAATACTTCGAAGAACACTTGCTGAACGTGTATAAAAACAAAGTGAAAATCGAACGATCGCAATTGCCCCACAGCGATGCTGCCATTTTGGGAGCAGCAGCGCTGGCTCTGAACGAAAAACGGTAAACGGTTTTAAGGCCTAATTGGCTGATAGTAAAATCACTGCAACTTAGCTCAACTTCCGGATTATTTTGAAAGCTAATTCTTAGAATAATAAAGTATAATGACATAACGAGGAAGACAGAATACAGTATACAGAAGACAGGAGTCAGAATTCAGAAGACAGAAGGGGCGACCGGCAATTGAACAACATTCTCCTCGGTCTGGCATATTCAATTTTTCTCGAAAACAGCAGATTTCTCTCTCCGAACGAAAAACCCCTTCTGTATTCTGTTTCGTGTATTCCCCAATTTGTAATCGTACTACTGAAAACTTCATAATGAACAATGCAAAAGCTCGCTCCGAGTGCCTCGGATCTGCTTTGTATCAAAAAACTTAACATGGGTTGAATCTCTTACTATTTCGTTGTTCCATTACATCAACTATACAAATGTGACAAAACTCATAAAAATAAATTTGCTTTTGACTGTTTACTTTTGTACATTGCAAAGCCATTAGTATGAATTTTTGCTTATTTGCTGACAAGGGGGGGGCTGTAGGTATATATTTTGATATTTTTGGCAATAGAATGAAACAGAGCTTTTAAATGAACACTGCCACTACAATACTGCCAAGTTATACAAAACTTGAAATGCAATTTTTCAAGCCCGCGTTGCTTCAAATTGCATACACGCTTTGTGAAGTCATATCAATTCTTAAGTTTTTTTCGTTTGTAAATATCTTGAACATTAAACCATAAAAGACATGAAACACCTGAATTTAATCGTACTTATTGCAATTAACTGCATCACCACAAACGCTTTTTGCCAGCAAAGCATTGTGTTCGATAAGCAATATTGCTTCGATAACCAGGGCAGCTACTTGAAAGATTTTAAACAAACCCCCGACGGGGGATATATATGTGCTGGAGCAATCGGGTTTACCATGTTCGATGAAAGGTTTTTGTTGTTTAAAACAGATTCACTGGGGAATCTCGAATGGTATAAATATCAGGTCACCCCTTCTGTTCGTTGTGATTTGTGGGCTGTTGATATTACCAAGTCTGGGAATTATGTAGGCATTGGCATATCACAGGATAACCCCGACTGGCATAAAAGCGGGGCCATAGTAATGTACAATAGTCTTGGAGATACGCTCTGGTCGAGGCAATACGCGTTTCATTACGATATGGGACAATTATCTACTGTAAGGTTATACGACGGCTTATTCACTGAAGATAATTGCATAGTTGCTGTTGGAGGGGTTGCAGACAGTTCGTTCGCCAATCCGCTGGTAGTAAAAACCGATATGAACGGCGATACGCTCTGGACCTGGAGGCTGCATAAAATACAAAACACCATTGTGCTCGAATCGGTGGCCGAAACCGCCGATGGCGATTACGTGGCCGTGGGCCGGGCTGTTCAGCCAATACTTGAAGATACGATATATACAAATGGCTACGCTCCACAACGTGGTTTTATTGTTAAGCTAAACCAGGATGGAGAGTTAATTTATTTAAAAGAATGGACAGATGTTGATTATAATACATTCAAAGACATTTCTGTTAGTTGCGATGGAAATTTGGTAATCGTCGGGACATATATTATTTATGAACCGGACGTATCCTCTCATGTTCTTTTGGTAAAAACAGATGAAAATGGTAACACATCGTTTTACCAGCAAATAACTTACGGAAGATTCGATAGTGGCATGTGTGTAACCAGCGATATAAACAATAATATATTTCTTTTCATTATTGACCGACAAAAACTCAATATTTGTCGAATCTGTTTTCATCTTATTAATATATAGTTACATACAAATTTGTTTTCTGTTTTTAAAAAACCTACCCCCTATCAAAATAGGGCCATTT
>Ga0334884_1002090_pt1 | contig 26913 bp, 17 predicted proteins | sample GraSluR1_MG_7_FD_207215 | JGI IMG/M metagenome (GOLD analysis project Ga0334884, IMG submission 207215) | Sludge microbial communities from methane-producing bioreactor in Wageningen University, Netherlands - Granular Sludge_12_05 R1 | ecosystem: Engineered > Bioreactor > Anaerobic >...
TGACAATAGCAAAGTGGAAACACCTGTTCCCATTTCGAACACAGCAGTTAAGCACTTTAACGCCGATGATAGTTGGGTTTTTACCCCGCAAAAGTAGGACGTTGCCTTACTTCCTTTCTATTAATAAAATATATTCATTCTTTTTCTTTAATGTCTATATATGTTGGTTCTTGTAATGTCTTAATGGCATGAGCACGGGTAAATGTCTTTTAACAAAGACAACCAGCAAAATGGAGGATTAGCTCAGCTGGGAGAGCATCTGCCTTACAAGCAGAGGGTCGGCGGTTCGATCCCGTCATCCTCCACCATTGTGCCGACTTAGCTCAATTGGTAGAGCAACTGACTTGTAATCAGTAGGTTGTGGGTTCAATTCCTATAGTCGGCACCATTATTGTCTCCGTAGCTCAGTCGGTAGAGCAACTGACTTTTAATCAGTGGGTCGGACGTTCGAATCGTCTCGGAGACACCATTCTCTACCAATAGATTAATACGCTTGAGTGGCGGAATAGGTAGACGCGCAGGACTTAAAATCCTGTGGTAGCAATACCGTGTGGGTTCGATTCCCACCTTAAGCACCAAAAGTTAAAAAGATGGGTCCTTAGCTCAGCTGGGAGAGCGCCTGTTTTGCACGCAGGAGGTCGACGGTTCGATCCCGTTAGGATCCACCATTTTTATAAAAAAGATAGTAACTGGCGGTGTAGCTTAGTTGGCTAGAGCGTACGGTTCATACCCGTGAGGTCGGGGGTTCAAATCCCTCCACCGCTACCAAATGCGGACCCGTAGCTCAGCTGGTTAGAGCTACCGGCTCATAACCGGTCGGTCGCAGGTTCGAGTCCTGCTGGGTCCACCAGTTTTTAGAATGTACGGAGGAATACCCAAGCCCGGCTGAAGGGATCGGTCTTGAAAACCGACAGGCGTGTGAGCGCGCGGGGGTTCGAATCCCTCTTCCTCCGCCATTTTAGTAGCATTAAAGTAGCGGAAATTTATAAAAAAACATCGCGGAGTGGAGCAGTTGGTAGCTCGTCGGGCTCATAACCCGAAGGTCGTTGGTTCGAATCCTTCCTCCGCAACCATTTGGTCCCATGGTGTAGTGGTTAACATGCCAGTCTGTCACACTGGAGATCGCGGGTTCAAGTCCCGTTGGGACCGCCATTTCTGGCTCAGTAGCTCAGTTGGTAGAGCGAAGGACTGAAAATCCTTGTGTCGGTGGTTCAATTCCGCCCTGAGCCACCATAATTATTTTTAAAACAACCTATACTTTTTAAAAGTATAGGTTTTATTTTTTTAATAAATAAAAATGATTATTTAAAGATAATTGGTTAAGATTTTTTAGGAAACAATTGGTGAATAAGATTAAGAAATATCAATTAAAATGTCGGTTTTTATTATTGATTATAAGTTTGAATGTATATTGATTTAGCTATATAAAATTTGCTTATATAGTTTCGATATAAATTAAGTGTTGGTTTATTGAGTAAAAAAAGGTATAATAAATACAAGTAAAAACCTAAGCATTAAGAACATAGTTGTGCTTAAATAATTTTTTTAGAAAGGATGATTAGAATGCCTAAAGAAATAATAGCGTTAATTGCAGTATTGTCAATTATAATCGTTGTATTAATTTTTATTACGATTAACATTTTGAAAACATCTAATTCATTTATCAAAAAAAAGGATATTTTTGAAATCGAAGAAGATCTTAATATATCTATAGAGGAAGCTAAAATTCAAATCAGAGAGATAGCTAGAAGATATAATAAGATTAGATGCTTTTTTAATCCTAGAATGATTAGTAAATCAATTAAGAGAAATGCTAAAATTTTAAGGAGAAACCATTTAGAATTATTAAAAACACCAGAGGCTTATGAGGAGTTAATTCCTTCTGTAAAATGGGTTACTGATAATTTTTATATTATTAATATTCAAATCAAAGCTATTGAGGAACAATTTAATAAAAAAAATCTTAAAAAAATTCCTTTAATTGAATATGGTGATAATAAAGCATATCCAAGAATTTTTGTTGTCGTTAAAGAGATAGTCCAAAGAATAGGGTTTCATTTTTCTGAAGATAGACTTAAAATAATTTTAGAAGAATATCAAGAAATATCTCCACTAACAATTGGTGAATTATGGTTATTACCGATTGTTATTAAAATATGTTATTTAGAATTAATTTTAAAAGTTTCTGATAAAACTTTAATGGGTGTTAAATCTAAAAATGATGCATCAAAAAAAGTGAATAAGATAATTTCAAATAATGATAACCGAAGGGTTATCATGAATAATATCGCAGAAATGATTAAATATTCAGATGAAGCAAATGATCTTGATTTCTTATCACATGTTATTTATATTTTAAGAGAAAGGGGAATTAATGATGATGAATTTCTTGATTCACTAACAAAAACTGTTTTTGGAGAAAAAGAGAGTAGTTTATCGATTATAAGAAGTGAAGCTAGAATTCAATCAGAGTTAGGTTCTAAGGCTTCAATTTTAATTGGTTCTTTGAAAAGAATTTCTGATTTAGATTGGGGAGAATTGTTTGAAGAAATTTGTGTAGTTGATGAAATTTTAGGAAAAGAACAATGTGGTGTTTATAAGGAAATGTCTTTAGATACAAAGAATCATTACCGAAATAAAATCGAAAGAATTTCTCAGTTATCAGGAATAGAAGAAACTGATATTGCTTATAAAACTTTAAAATTAACTGAGGAAAAAGAAGGTAAAGAATCTCATGTAGGGTATTATTTAGTAGATAGAGGAATAAAGACTTTATATAAGAGTTTTAATGTTAAATTTAATATTTTTAAAGTAATTAAATTATTTTTAAGAAGTCAAAGGGTAGGAATATATTTTTCTCTTATAACGCTTTTTTCTTTGGGAATTACTTTTCTTTTAGCATACTACACTTTTATAACATTAAATTCTAATAAAGTTCTTTTAACAAGCTTGTTTGTTATTCCGATGGGTATTATTACTCTTTGTTTTGTTATAGATCAAATTAGTGGAATCTTTGAAAAGCATATTTCTAGAAACCAACCTAAAAGAATGAATTTTGAAAAAGGAATTCCAGAGGAATACAGAAGCATTGTTGTAATTCCAACTATTATAGCTAATGAAGATGATGTTGATGTCTATATAGACAAATTAGAAGATACTTATATTGCTAATAAAGATAATAATTTAGTTTTTGCATTGTTAGCTGATTTTCCTGATTCAGAAAACAGAGAAAATCCTGGTGAAGAAGATATCCGTTCATATGCAAATGTTAAGATACATCAGTTGAATAGAACTTACGGAAAAGATAGACAAGTGTTTTTTTCTTTATTCAGGTATAGAAAATGGAACGAAAAAGAAAATACTTGGATGGGGTGGGAACGAAAAAGAGGTAAAATTGAAGAATTTAATAAACTGTTATTAGGTTCTAAAGAAAATAGTTATATTGCTGGTAATGATGTTAGCGAAAAAATCGGTAAAGTTAAATATGTAATTACTATTGATTCAGATACTGAATTAGTAAAAGGAAGTGCACATAAACTAATTGGTATTATGGCACATATTTTAAATCATCCTGAGTTGAATGAAAAAGGTACTAGAGTTATAAGAGGATATGGAATCATTCAACCAAGAATTGATACAAAATTAGATTCATATTTAAAAACTCCTTTTTCTAGATTATTCTCAGGAAGAGTAGGTGTCGAGCCTTACGCATATGCTAGTTCTGATATTTATCAGGATTTATTTTCTGAAGGAACTTTTGTTGGTAAAGGAATATATGATTTAGAAATTTTTAGTAAAGTATTAGATGGAGCGATTCCAGAAAATGCTGTTTTAAGTCATGATTTATTAGAAGGCGGATTTGCTAGAAATGGATTATCAGCTGATATTCAATTAGCCGATGCTCATCCAACTAATGTTTTATCTTTTTATAGTAGAGAACATCGTTGGATAAGAGGGGATTGGCAATTAATACCTTGGATTTTTAGAAAGAATAAATTAGGTTCATTAACTAAATGGAAGATGTTAATGAATTTGATTAGAAGTTTATTACCGGTTTCGTATTTAATTTATTTTGCGTTTATTCCAATCTTGCTTAACTGGAATATTTGGGTTTATTTGTCTTTTGTTTTATTTACAATTGCAGCAACCGTTTTGCCTACATTTTCTAAACGTTTTTTGGGTTGTTTTTTTGGTGTAGGATTTAGATATTGTTTGAAAACTATTTTCCAAACAATTTTTAAAAATATTTTTATGATTTTTTATATGATTGCTATATTGCCATATCGCGCATATATTGCTTTAGATGCAATTTTTAGAACTTTATGGCGATTAATGTTTTCTAAAAAGAGATTATTGAATTGGCTAACAGCCGAAGCAGTTGAAAGAAAAATCAAAGGAAGATTAATACAATATTTAAAGAAAATGATGGTTAATATAGTTTTTGGAGCGTTATTAATCATAGTTGCATTTTTCTTCATTGATAATTTAATTAATCAGATTGTGTTATATGTTTTAGGTGGATTATATGTTTTAGCACCAATTGTATCTTATGTTATGGGAACATCTTATTCTTATAAAAAGGTAAAATTAAGTGGAAAAAATAATAAAGAATTATATGATGTAGCTAGAAAAACATGGAGATATTTTGAAGAATTATTTACTGAAAAATGGAATTATTTAGTTCCTGATAATTATCAAGTGTTAGATAAACCAAAAGCTGCTTTAAGGACTTCACCAACTAATATTGGTTTACAGTTGATGGCTTTTGTATCTGCAAGAGATTTTGGATTCATATCTATAAATGATTTTTTAGATATGGTTGATAAAACATTAGAAACAATTGAAAAATTACCTAAATGGCATGGTAATTTATATAATTGGTATGATATTAGTAATTTAGAACAACTTAACCCACATTATGTATCTTCGGTAGATAGTGGTAACTTTATTGGATTTTTAATATCTTTAAAACAAGCAATTATTGATATTTTAGAAAAGCCAGTTTTTTCAGCAAACAATCTTAATGGAATTAAGGATGTTTTAACTGAAGTAGGTTTTGCTAAAATAGATTTTGATAAAATGGAAATTAAAAATATTGCTATTTTTATTAAAGATGCAATTTCTGACATTGATAATAGTAAAAATGCTTGGGTTAATCGCGAATATAGTAATTGGGCAAGAGTTACATTGTTAGGATATTTGATAGATTTAGATAATTTTATGCCACTTGAAAAATCAATTATGGAGTTGTGTGGTGATAGAAATAGACGTGCTTTGATTTTAAAAAGAGAAGCTGATGCTTTGGTTTGTAAAATTGATAATATTATTCAAAATACTGAACTTAATAGAATGTATAATCATAAGAAAAATTTATTTCATATTGGTTATAATGTTGCAAGTGGAGAAGCAGATAATTCGTATTATGATTTGTTAGCATCTGAGGCTAGAATTACAAGTTTTTTAGCAATTGCAAAAAATGAAGTTCCTCAAAAACATTGGTATAAATTATCTAGACCGATGACTTTAGTACAAGGTGATCCAGTACTAATGTCTTGGAATGGAACGATGTTTGAATATTTTATGCCACATTTAATTATGAATGCTTACCCTAAAACAACTATTGATGGAACTCTAAAGGGCGTTATTGATGCTCAAAAAAAATTCGCTAAAAGGAACAAGGTTCCTTTTGGAATATCAGAATCTGCATATTATCGATTTGATGATAATCTAAATTATCAATATCGTGGTTTTGGAGTGCCAGGATTAGGCTTTAAAGCAGACTTATCAAAATTCTTAGTTATTGCTCCGTATGCTTCGATTATGGCAATTCATATTGATCCTATATCAACAATTAAGAATTTAAGAAGAATTCGTAAAGAAGGCGGCTATGGTCGATATGGTTTTTATGAAGCTATTGACTATATTAGTTATAAAGAAATTACTGCAAAAAAAGCTCGAGTAATTAAAACTTTTATGTGTCATCATCAAGGTATGATTATTATGGCTTTAGATAATTTGTTACATAATGATATTCACAGAAAAAGATTCCATAGGGAACCTATGGTTAGAGCAAATCAGTTTATTTTAGAGGAAACTAAATTATTAGGTAAAGTAGTTAATGATAATGTCTTTACGAGAGTTCCTCAAAAATCTGATGTTGATTCAGAGACTACAAATTTGGTAAGAATTATTAATAAAACTAATTTGAATTGTCCGGTTACGCATGTTATGAGTAATGATAAATATCAAATCATGGTTGATTCTAATGGTTTAGGGTTTTCTAAATACCAAAATATCTTTATTAACTTTTGGGAAAAAGATTGGACTGCTAATAATTATGGTAACTATATTTATATTAAGAATTTAACTTTTGATAAATATTATAGTACTACATATAAACCAACACTAACTGAACCAAGTTTTTATGAAGCTAGATTTGCTTTAGAAAAAGCTGAATTCTTAAGAATTGATGATGATATCGAATCAAAAATGGAAATCATTAATTTAATTGATTTAAATGGTGAGATTAGAAGAGTTACTTTAACTAATCGTAGTAAAGTAAAAACAAAATTAGAAATAACTGGTTATATGGATTTGATTCTAGATAAGCGCGGTGCTTTTACTGGACATCCTGCTTTTTCTAAGTTGTTTGTTGAGACAGAATATGATTCACATTTTAAATGTGTTATTGCTACTAGAAGACAAAAAGAAGAAGATGAAACTACTTATTATTTAGGAGCAACATGTATTTTTGAATCATCACAACAATCAGAATTTGATTATGATACTGATCGTAATTTCTTTATTGGTAGAGGTAGGGATTTAAGAAAGCCTAATGCTATGGATAATACCTTTATGCTTGGAAAAACAGTTGGAGAAATTGTTGATCCATGCATTGCTATGAAAACCTATATTGAATTAGACCCGGGTGAACATAAATCAATAGCTTTTATTTATATTATATCTGAAAACAAAGCTGAAATAGGGCCTTCACTACAAAGCTTTAGATCGGCTGCTAATATTCATGATAAAATTACTAAATCAGTTATTGATAGTAAATTAGAGATGAGTTATTTAAATCTTGATTATAATAAAGCTAATGCTATTCTAGATGTAACATCTTCGATTTTTTATTCATTAGATATCTTTAGAGCTAAAGAAAATATTTTAAAAAGAAATGTATTAGCTCAAAAAGATTTATGGAAATTTGGTATTTCTGGGGATAATGCTATTATTTTAGTATTAGTTAATGAACTTGATGAAATTGATACAGTTAAAGATAGTGTTGTTACTTATGAATATATGAGACGTAATCAAATTGAAGTTGATTTAGTGGTTATTAATTTAAAGCAAGAAGGATATCAAAGAGAATTAACTTTAGCTATTGGTGATGTTTTATATAATGCTAGAACTTTTGAAAGTGATAAGAAAGCTAAAGGAGTTTTTGAGATTAATCGTAGTGAACTAAGTGAAGATGAATTTGTTTTATTGATGAGTGTAGCGAATATTATTTGGACTGGTAAAGATAGAATTTTAGGAAATAAAAGTAAAGAATATCGTCAAACTGTAGAAACAAATACTTCTAGCAGTAAATATGGGTTAGAGTTTCCAAGTAAATATCCTGCCATTAAAAGAGAAGAATTTGATTTAAAATTCTTTAATAGTTATGGAGGGTTTGATGTTAAAAACGATGAGTATGTTATTATTTTAGATAAAAATAAAATTACTCCAATGCCTTGGATTAATGTTATTGCTAATTATAATTTTGGATGTTTGTGTTCAGAATCAGGAATGGGATATACTTACAGGGCTAATAGTAGAGAAAACAAAATATCAAGTTGGGTTAATGATCCTATAATTGATTCTCCTCCGGAGATAGTTTATATTAAAGACGATTTGACGAATAAGGTTTTTACAATTACTTCTGCTCCGATTAGAAAAAAAGGCGAGTATATTATAAAACATGGTTTTGGTTATACTGAATACAATTATAATAATTATGGATTGAAAATGAACCAAATAGTGTTTACACCTTTAGAGAAGAATTTTAAATATGTAGTAGTTACATTAGAAAATAAAACGAATGAAACAAGAGTTATAGAAACGGCTTACTATGTTGAGTTAGTATTAGGTGATGTTAGAGAAAAAGCACTGAAATATACTGTTACAGATGTTGATGAAAGTAAAAAAATATTAAGAGCTTATAATAGATATAATGATTCATATAAAGATGCTATTACATATTTGTATTGTGATTCTAATGAAATTGATTATACTTGCGATAAAAATGAATTTATGGGTTATGTAGAAACAAAAGCAACGCCTATTGGAATGGAAAAAGTAAAGCTTTTGAAAAAAACTGGAATATCAAGCAATCCTTGTTTAGTATTAAAGGGAAGCAAAACATTAAAACCAAATGAAACTATTTCCTTTGTTTATATTTTAGGACAAGAAGATACAAATAAAGATATTATTGCTAATGTTGATACATATGGTAATTTAAATCAAGCTTTAGTAGAACTTGGGAATGTAAAAGATTTTTGGAAAAAAACTTTATCGACTATTCAAATAAAAACATCTAATGAAAAGATGAATATTATGCTTAATGGATGGTTAATGTATCAATCTTTAGGTTGTAGGATAATGGCAAGAACTGCTTACTATCAAGCTAGTGGTGCTTTTGGATTTAGAGATCAATTACAAGATTGTGCAGCGTTATTTTATTGTAATCCTGAAAAAGCTCGAGAAATTATTGTTAATGCAACAAAGCATCAATTTATAGAAGGTGATGTTCTGCATTGGTGGCATGCAGATACTGGTGTTGGAATTAGAACTAAATTTACTGATGATTTGTTGTGGTTACCTTATATCTTACATCGCTATATTAAAATTACCGGAGATAAATCTATTTTAGATGAAGAAACATATTATTTAACTTGGGATTTACTAGGACCTAATGAATATGAAAAATTTGGGGTTCCCCAAATATCTCATGAAAAAGGTTCTATTTATGAACATGCTAAAAAAAGCATTCAGAAGTCTTTATCATATGGTGAAAATGGATTGCCATTAATGGGAATTGGTGATTGGAACGACGGAATGAGTCGTGTTGGACATGAGGGAAAAGGTGAAAGTGTCTGGTTAGGCTGGTTCTTATATAAAACAGCAGCAAATTTCTTACATGTTGCTGAAATCCAAAAAGATACTGAATTTATTGAAGTATTAAATAAAAACATGATTTTTTTAAAGAAGAATCTTAATAAAAATGCTTGGGATGGCGAGTGGTATTTAAGAGCATTCTTTGATGATGGAACTAAGATGGGTTCTAAGGAACAATCAGAGTGTAAGATTGATTTAATATCACAAGCTTGGAGTGTTATTAGTGGGGCTGGTGAAAAAAAGAAAACAGAAATTGCGATGAAATCAATTAAAAAATATTTAATTGATGAACACGAAAAAGTCATTGCTTTATTAAGTCCTCCTTTCCATCGTAGTAAACCTAACCCTGGGTATATTCAAGGATATCTTAAGGGAGTTAGAGAAAATGGTGGTCAATACACTCATGGAGCTATTTGGGCAGTTTATGCATATTCGCTTTTAAACGATAATGAAATGGCTTTTCAATTGTTTGATATGCTTAATCCTATTAGCCATACTGAAAAACCATTTGAAGTTGAAAAGTATAAATTAGAACCATACGTAGTATGTGCTGATATATACTATAATAATCTTCAAAAAGGAAGAGGTGGATGGAGTTTTTATACAGGCTCTGCTGGTTGGTTATATCGTGCAGGATTAGAAAAAATGTTAGGCTTTATTAAAGAAGGCGATAAGTTGTTTATTCAGCCGAATGTTCCATCAAGTTTTGAAGATTTTTCAATTGAATACAACTATGGGAAATCAAAATATATTATTAATGTTAAGCTTGTAGATAAAGAAAATGTGGGTAAAGTTATCATTAACGATATTGAAAATGATAAAGATTATATTCCTTTAAAAGATAATGGAAAAGAATATAATGTAGTTGTAAAAGTACCTAGATAGTATTTATAAATAATCTTTAGTAAAAACCTATTCTTGTTATTTTTTAAGAATAGGTTTTTGATTTTTTTTGACTTTATTTATAAATTAATATAAACTATATGTAGTTTTTAAAATTAGAGGTGAAGAAATTGACTGATACTTTATTGATAGTTGTAATATCTTTGTTGTCTTGTTTAATAATACTAATGTTAGTATTATTGTTTAAGCGAAGTAAAAATCCATTAGAGGGCAAAATAACAGGCGAAATGCGCGATTTATTAGAACAAAATAGAATGAAAACTTTTAAGGATTTAAGTGAAGAAATAAAAGAACAAAATCAAGAAATTCAAGTCTTAAAAGATGCTATTACTAATAGTATGAACGAAGCTCAAAAAACAAATCAAAATGATTTGTATAAATTCTTAGAAGAAACTAAAACAAAACTTAGCGATTTGCAACGTAATTTTAATAAAGAGTCAGCAGATGTAAAAACTCAAAATCTAACTAATATTTTAGACTTAATTGCTCAAACAACTAAAGATATTAATGAATTAAAGACGAAGATTTTAAAAGAAATTAATGAATCGAATACAAAAAATAGTAAAGATGTAAATGATCAAAATATTAAAACTCAAGAACGAATTAATACCCAAATAGAGTTATTAAAAGAAAAAGTTCAAGAGTCATTAAATAAAGGCTTTGAAAAGAATGAAAAAGCTATTAATGATTTTATTGAAAAAACTGCTTCTATTGAAGCTTCTGCCAGACAAATGGAAGAATTGAGAAAAGAGATAAGTAGGTTTAGAGATATACTTGTAAATAATAAAGCCAGAGGTAATTTTGGTGAGGCAGTTTTAGAAGGCATTTTAACATCAATATTTGGTTCTCCAGAAAACAATTTGCATTATAGAACTCAAGTAAATATAACGCAAGAATTTGGTTTGAAATTATCTAAAGGACATAGTGAGGATAGTAGAAGTTTAACAGTAGATTTTTTGTTTAACATTGTTACTAATAATGGTAGTTTGCCTTTATCAATTGATGCGAAGTTTCCATATAATAACTATGCAATTATGCTAGATGATAACATCTCATCTTTTGAAAGAGGAGAAGCTAAGAAAAAATTTGGGAAAGATGTTAAAGATAGAATTGGAGAAGTAAAAAAATATATTGTAGAAGGCAAAACTGCACCTTATGCAGTTATGTTCATACCTGCTGAATCTGTATTTATTGATATATTCAAAGAGTTTCCTGATATTGTAGAAGAAGCAAGAAAACAAAAAGTAATTATGGCATCTCCTAGTTTAATAGTAACTATAATTCAAATATTACAGTTTATTTTAAATGATTATAAAGTCAGAGATAATGCTGATCAAATATTAAAACTAATAGATGAGATTGGAAAAGAATTTAATCTTTTTACAACAAGGTGGGAAGAACATAAAAAAAGAATTCAATCTTTAAGCGAAGATGTGAAAAAGATTGATACCACAACAAATAAGTTAATTAGTAAGTTTGATAAAACTAAAAATATAGTAAGTGATGGAACAAAAGAACTAGAAATTGATGATAAGAATGAATTAAAAAATTGATAAGAGAAAATATAATACTTTGGCCTTAAAATCTGTAATATCAATTAACACTTAAACAAACAACAAAATGTGATAAAAAATAAAAATATTAATTGTGGCTTTTAATGCACATTTGTGATACTATATATCTGGGTGATATATATGATTCAAGAAATATTTGGAAATAGAGTTAGAGACTTAAGAAATTCCAAAATGTATTCACAGATTGAATTTTCTCAGTTATCAGGAATAGACAGAACGCAGATATCAAAAATTGAGAAAGGAAAACTAAACGTGACTTTAGAAACAATTGAAAAAATAAGTGGAGCATTAAATATTGAAATTAAGAATTTGATGGATTTCACAAATGTAAAAAAAATGCGTCCATTTGTTAAATGGGCTGGTGGTAAAACTCAAATTCTTAATAAAATTTGCGAGTTAATGCCTAAGGAATATGAAAACTATTTCGAGCCTTTTGTAGGAGGCGGAGCGTTGTTTTTATATTTAGCTCCTGAAAAAGCATACATAAATGATTCTAATAGTGAGTTAGTATGTGTTTATAATTGCTTTAAAGATTCTAATATGTATATCAAGTTATTAAACAAATTAGAAGAACACGAAGAAAATCATAACGAAGAGTACTATTATAAGATTCGTGCTTTGGATAGGGCTGATGATTTTAAAAGACTATCAATGTATGAAAGAGCAGCCAGAATGATTTATTTGAATAAAGCTTGTTATAACGGATTATATAGAGTAAATTCTAATGGATACTTCAATGTTCCATCTGCTAGGAAATCAAAAGTTAATACATACGATAGAGATAATATGTTACTACTAAGAAATTATTTTTCAAATAGGGATATTAATGTTTCTAATACTGATTTTGAAGAAGCAGTAAAACATGCTAAAGAAGGAGACTTTGTTTACTTCGATCCACCGTATGATACTTTAGATGATAAAGATACATTTACTTCATATTCTAAAGATTCTTTTGGAAAAGAAACTCAAGCAAGACTTGCTAGAGTTTATAAAGAATTATCTAATAGGGGTGTTAAAGTAATGCTTAGTAATCATAATACAAAATATATAAATAAGTTGTATGCCGGATTTAATATCACGATTATTAAAGCTAAGAGGATGATTAATTCAAAAGCAGAAGGCCGTGGAGAAGTGGAAGAAGTAATAATTACTAATTACTAGGAGTCGATAAATGATATTAAATGGATTAGAAAAAGATATATATATAAATAATTCTAAGTTCAAACTATTACATGGTGATTCATTTTCCTTATTGAAAAAAATTGAAGGAAAATCTATCGATATGATTTTTGCTGATCCTCCTTATTTTTTGTCTAGTGGCGGGATTTCTTGTCAAAGCGGAAGACAAGTATCTGTTAATAAAGGTGAATGGGATAAAGCGAAGACAATAGAAGAAAAGATTGCTTATCATCGCGATTGGATAGCTCTTTGCAGAGAAGCATTAAATGATAATGGTACTATATGGATTTCTGCTACATTACATAGTGTTTATGCAATCGGAGTAGCACTAGAAATGGAAGGGTTCTCGATTATCAATAATATCATATGGCAAAAATCTAATCCTGCGCCTAATCTTGGATGTAGATGTTTTACTCATTCTACTGAAACGATAATTTGGGCTAGGAAACAACTAACTGAAAAAAAGAAAGGCAAGCATTGTTTTGACTATCCTCTAATGAAAGAAATCAACGGCGGAAAACAAATGAAAGATGTTTGGGAGTTTAGTGAAGATGAACCGATTGTTTGGAAGATAAGTACCACTCCAAGAAGAGAGAAAAAAGAAGGCAAACATCCTACACAAAAACCTTTAGAACTTTTAAAGAGAATAATACTTGCATCTACAAAAGAAAATGATATTGTTTTAGATCCCTTTAATGGAAGTGGCTCAACTGGAATTGCATGCACTATCTTAGGTAGAAATTATATTGGAATTGATAATGATATAGAATATTTGAATTTAACAAAGAAAAGATATGAGGTAATTGAGAATGAGAAATTTTAATGATTGGTTAAGTAAATTTAAAGAAAGCGTAGCCGATTATAAATACTACGTTGATTTTGATAAAGTATACAAAGAAGTTGAAAAAATTAAAGTTGAATTAAATATAATGAATAGTCTTATTGGTTCTAAAAACATTGATAAAGATTTTGAAAAATTACTTAAAGATTATCCTCAAATTCTAAAATGCATTCCTATTTTGCTTGCAAAAAGAGAAAAAGAAATTATTGCAATAGATGAAGAAGGAACTTATAATTTTAATTTTAATAAAATGAATTATACAGTTGATGAATATAAAATGTTTATGAGAAAAACGGGACTTTTTGAGCTTATATCAAATAGACTTGTTAATAATTTGGTAGATTATGTTTTAGGTGTTGAATCAGGGTTGAATTCAAATGGAAGAAAAAATCGTGGTGGACATTTAATGGAAAATATCATTGAAGGATATTTGAAAAAATCTAATCTAACGTATTTTAAAGAAATGTATTTAAAGGATATTGAAAGTAAATGGGGGCTAGATTTAGCCAGCATTTCTAATGCTGGAAAAAGTGCAAAAAGATTTGATTTTGTTGTAAAAACGGAGTCTTGTATTTATGCAATTGAATGTAATTTTTATAGTAGTAATGGTTCAAAACTAAATGAAACTGCGCGTAGTTATAAAATGATTGCGTTAGAATCTAAAAATATTAGCGGGTTTAAGTTTGTATGGTTTACTGATGGTATAGGTTGGAAATCAGCAAGGAAAAACTTAGAAGAAACATTTGATGTATTAGAAGATTTATATTCAATTGATGATTTAGAGAATGACATAATTTTAAAAAAAATTAAATAAAAGTAATAACCATTTCTTTAATAATATATATTAAAGGGGTGGTTTTTTGTTATATAATGGTGATTGTGTAGAAGTTATGAATTCTATTGATAGTGAGTCAGTTGATATGATCTTTGCTGATCCGCCGTATTTTCTTTCTAATGGTGGAAAGAGTATATCTAGTGGTAAAGTAGTATCAGTTAATAAAGGTGAATGGGATAAAAAGGAGAATTATGAAAACATTGAGGTGTTCACAAAAAATTGGTTAAACCAATGTTTTCGAATATTAAAAGATAAGTGTAGTATTTGGGTATCAGGAACACATCATAATATTTTCAATATAAAAAGAATAATGGATGAAATAGGGTTTAAAATTATTAATGTAGTGATATGGAAAAAGGTGGATCCACCGCCACTAATATATAAAAATAAATTAAAGTTTTCATATGAATTTATTATTTGGGCCGATAAAGGAAAAGGCCATATTTTTAATTATAGTGAGATGTATAAAATAGGTAACGAAGAATTACAAGATGTTTGGATTTTGCCTTCAGTACAAAGTAGTGAAAAGAAATATGGATATCATCCAACTCAAAAACCAGAATGTTTATTAGAAAGGATTATAAAAGCTACTACAAATAAAGAACAATTAGTACTAGATCCTTTTATGGGAAGTGGCACAACTGGTGTAGTTGCAACAAGATTAGGGAGAAAATTTATTGGAATAGAAAAAGAGAAACAATTCTATTTTAATTCTTATAGGAGAATTGAAAATCAAACATAAATAGTTTTATAAAAAAAGGTAATGTGATATAATTGGTTAGTATTACATAAAATTATAGAGATAATTTAAATTGCTTATGAAATAAAAATAAAACAAATTTAAAAGGAATTATTAGAAATAAGTTGAAGATAGTCAATATTATACTAGATTTAAGAGATTAACTAATATAAATTTATTCACACAAAAATGTATAATTGCAGGAGGCGCAAATGTTTTTAATTGCAAATTGGGAATTTGGTATTGAAGAAATGTTTTTGGGAATAACATCGCTTTTAACTTTTTTAGCTATAGTTGTTTCGCTATATTTAGCTAACAGGTCGAAAAGAGCAAATCATAAAATTATTTTTAAAGATAATGGTTGTTTTCAAATCATTAATACAGGAGATATTAAATTTACAATCAGCACTGTAGGGTATTATCTCAAAAGTTTGTACTATTATTCAGAATCGCAACAATTTATTAAATCTTTATCAAGAGCAACTTTTTCACCAAAATTTCAGAGCTATTCTTTTCAAGAAATATCTAATTCTACTGTGGTGCTTGAACCAGGCGATTTAGTTGAAACAATTGTTAATTTTAAAAATGATTTGAATATAAATAAAAGGATAACTATTTTTATCATTATTAATCTTAAAATTGTAAAAAAGAAAATGAGAATTAATGAATTTTCAGATTCTTCTAGTGATGTAGATATAAAAAATGCTGATAAAAAAAACATAATTAATGTTAGTTTTCTTGGGTGAAAGTAGAGATTTTATAATAGAGATAAAATCCGAAATTTAAATTTGCCGTGTAATCGGTACGTGTAATCGGTATAGGAATTTTTAGCAAATAATAAAAAAACAAACTTATTCTAACGGAAAGAATAGGTTTTATTTTTTAATAAACACTTAAACAAACAACAAAAATGTGATAGAATTAAAGTCAGTGGAGGGAATTATGAAAAAAACTTTATTGATAGTATTAGTTATACTTAGTGTATTATTAGTAGGATGTAAAAAAACTGAAGAGAGTTTTAATATAACTTATAATTTAAATGGTGGAGTGTTGCCTAGCGGATATAAAGAAACTTTTACAGAAAGTGAGATTCCTTTGAGTTTGCTTGCGCCAACTAAAGAAGCTAATATCTTTTTAGGTTGGTATGAAACGAGTGACTTTAGTGGTGATATAATTTCTAGTTTAACTCAAGCAAAAGACTACACGCTTTATGCTTTGTGGGAAGAAGAAATTATAACTCCTATTAGTTATGATATAACATATAATTTAAACGGAGGAGTAAATTCTAGTTTAAATAAAACTACTTTTACAAGTGAAGATTTACCAATTACATTAAGAAATCCTTCTAGACAGTATTTTGAGTTTTTAGGATGGTATCTAACAAGTGATTTTACAGGAGCTGTTGTTACTAGCATTACTAGTGAAGAAGATGTTACTTTATATGCTAAATGGGATCAAGGTGAAAACATAATTGATTATGATTTAGGAGGGGGAAGTTGGCCTTATAGTTATCCTTTTGAGGATAGGGCTAGTATGGTAAGTGATTTTATTGCTGACTTTAACGTTGCTTTATCAACTTCAACTACAGCTACTACTTTTTTTAGTAGTGGAACTTATGGGAAAGATGTAGCTAGTTTTTTTACTAATCCAACATATCAAACAAAATGGGGTTGGATGAAAACTTATATTATAAGTGTTGCAACTAGTCAATCATATAGTAGTGTAGGGTTACTTAATTCAGGAGACAGTGCCATTTGGAGAAGTAATGTTTATGCATTTTTAAATAGTACTCAAAAAAGTGAATACCCAATTAGTGCTAATTTTACATCAGCCACAGCAGCTGATGGATTTTGGAATGTTATTAAAATTAGTCCAACAATAATTTCAACTTATGTTGAAATTACTGAGGCTATTACTTTAATAAGTCCTGTTAGAGCTGGATTTAATTTTGTTCGTTGGACAGATGATGCATCTAATACTATAACTGTTATTCCTAGTGGAACAACAGGTTACTTTAAAGTAACTGCTGTTTGGGAAGAAAAAATTTATCCAAGTGAAATAGTAATTAATAGTCCACTTACTACTTCTTTAGATAAAGATGATACTTGGGATTTAAATGTTAGTGTATTACCACTTAATACTGAAGAGTTAGAATTGACTATGACAAGCAGTAATGATAACATCGCAAGTATTTCTGAGGGTGTTATTTCTACTCATGCATATGGTACTGTTAGTATTACTATTACTTCTGTTTATAACAGTAGTGCAACGACTACTTTTGAAGTGGTTGTAGCACCTACTTTGATTGCTGATACGCCTGTCATTTATAATTCATATGGAACTTATCTAGATGTTGTAATTAAAAAAGGTGAAACATTTGATTTGTTTGATGGGATTTATGCTTACACTTTAGAATCAGGAAATATAACTGATGATATTGAAATTATATATAATGGATATTCAAATCAAGTGGCAGGAAAATATACTATAGTATATGAAGTTTTATATCATGGTAATACTGCTACATTAGAGCGAAACATAACAGTTAATGAATTTATGTGGGTAGGGCATCGCGGTTGTAGTGATGCATATGTAAGTAATTCTATGGGAGCGTTTGAAGCAGGTATTGCAAGAGGGTATAATGCTTTAGAATGTGATATTAGAGTAACTAGTGATAATCAGTTTATCATATTCCATAATGCTTATCTAAACGATGCAAGTGGTGAAAAGGTTTTAACAGAACCATATCAAACATCTACTCCTGAATCAAAAACTTTAGCTCAATTACAAGCTATGACAGTTACTCAAACAAGATCAACGTCATATCCTCCAGCTGGTACATATACTGCTAGTATTGCTACTTTAGGAGACTACTTAGATTTATGTAAAGATAATGATATAACTGCAGTTATTGAAATAAAATGGACAACAGGACTTAACAGTAATGATACTAGTAAAGTAGGTCTATTAGTTGAATATGTTAAGAGTAAAGGTTGGTATGAAAAATCTATTTTTATGACTTCTATGAGATCAGTATTAGATGCTATTAGAACAAGTTATAGTGATGCTAATTTACAATGGTTGTGTGGATCTAAGGCTACTTATGATTCATATAAAGATTGGGCTATAACAAATAAAATATCTCTAGATATGGCTTATGGTGATTTAACTCAAGATATCGTTAATGAATTTCATAATAACGGATTACTTGTTAATTCGTATACTTTAAATACAGTAACAAGCGCTAATGTTCAAATAAACTATGGTGTTGATATGATCACAACTGATTATTTGTATCATGATGGTGCTGTAGTTATGAAAAAGTTCTCATAAATAGGGGGTACTATGGGAAAACTTGGACTTTGTTTATCGGGTGGTGGCGGAAGAGGCGCCTACCAAATAGGAGCGTTAGTTGCTTTGAAAGAGTTAGGAATATTAGATAAAGTAAGTTATTATTCTGGTACTTCTATAGGGTCAGTAAATGCTGTAATGGTAGCGACTTCTTCTTTAGAAAACGCTAAAAACATTTGGTTAAATATACCTGATGATAGTTTAAAAAAGAATGAAAACTTCTTTAAAGAAATTAAAGAAGAAGGTTATAAAATATATAAAAGTGGTTTATATGAAATGGATTTATTAGAAGAGATTCTAACAAATAATATTGATATAAATAAATTAAAAATCGATGATGTATTTATCGCCATTGGTGATGGTGGTGATAGCAATGAAGGTTTTAAATTGCTTAGAAATACATATAAACATTATATAAAAAAAGAATCTAGAATTGTTTATCAGGGGTTAAAAGGATTAACTCAAGAAGAAGCTATTGAAGCTGTTAGAATGTCTTGTGCTATTCCTTTAGTTTTCCCGAGTGTTATAAAAGATGGAAAAAAATACTATGATGGTGGAGTATATGATAATGTTCCAGTAGAACCACTTGTTAGAGTAGGATGCGATGAAATAATTGTAGTGCATTTACATAAAATACATTTTTTTAGACCGAAGAAGTATCCTGATGTTTTATTTCATGAAATAAAACATAAAGGATTACTTGGAAGTATTTTAGATTTTAGTAAAGAACATTCTCATAAATTATATGAATATGGATATAATGATGTGATGTGTTATTATAGTGAAGAAGGAAAATAATTTAGCGAAGCGTTTATCAAAACGCTTTTTCCTTTTTGTTATTTGTCAAGTAAAAAAAGAAAAAACTTGACAAAATAAAAGACATAGCATAAAATATAATCACGGGTGAGAGAAATGAATTATTCTAAACTAATATTAAGTGTTATTAATAGATTAAAACCTTTAGAACCAATCAATTCAAAAAAAGTATATAAAGAAAAATTTGCTAATATAATACCAGAAGGAACATATTATAAAATTCTAGAAAGAATGACTAAAGCAAATAAAATTGAAAGAATTGGCAAAGGGATATATTGTATTCCAAAAAAAACTGAATTTGGAACTATAACTAATTGTTGTGAAAATATAGTCAAAGAATATACAAAAAATAACTCAGGCATGTTGGTTGATTATAAAATGTATTTTGAAAAAAAATTAACCACTCAAGTTGCAAAAAAAATATGTATTTTTTCGAATGATGTAGACTTTGATAAACGCACTTTTAATAATGTCGTGATATTAAAGAAGGATATTGAATTTAATGAAATAAACAAATCGATTATTAGAATCTTTGAAGTATTAGAAAACTATAATAAAATTGAAGAGTTCAATAAAGCAAATTTCTCTAAAATGCTTTTTAAATATTTAGAAGATTTTAATGATGAAGCGGTACAAAAAGTATTAGAAAAAATCAAATATAAAAAAAGAACAATTGCATTTTTAAAGGAAATATTAGATGTTAATAAAAAAGATAATAGTTTAAATAACTATTTATCAAATCTTTCAAAATATGAAATACCTTATGAGGAGATAAAAGATGCTTTTACATTTGAACAAAGATACATTCAATGATTTATGCCAAATTGTATCTCAATACAAAGGAATACCTAAGGATGCAGTTAAACTAGATTATTATATAGTTTTGCTTTTAAAGAATTTATCAATTTCTGAATATAAAGAAGTTGTAGTTTTTAAAGGAGGGACTTCTTTAAGCAAATGTTATCCGAATTCGATAGAAAGATTCTCAGAGGATGTTGATTTAACATATATTCCGGCTGCTGATGCCGGCAAAAAGGAAATAGAAAATCATTTGAAACGAATTGAAAAAATAATTGTTGATGAACATCAAATAGAAAAAAATAAAGATGAGAGAAATCAAAGAAACAAAAGTAGTTATGTTATATTTGAGCCAGATAGTGTAAGAATAAAACTAGAAATAGGATCAACAATTATTCCTTCTCCTTGCGTAAAAAAAACAATAAAATCATACATTCAGGAATATTTAGAAGAAATAAGAGCAGTAGATGCAATTAAAAAGTTTAAACTTGAAAAAGTCGAAGTTAATGCATTGGATATATCTAGAACTTTTATTGATAAAGTAATGGCAGTTAAAAGACATTCAGTTTGTGATAATTTAAGTAACAAAGTTAGACATATATATGATGTAGTTAGGCTATATAAACTAGAAGAAATAAAAGCATTTTTAAGTAAAAAAGATATAGTAAAGAAGCTAATAATCGAAGTAAAAGAAACGGATTCATTCTATCTAGAAAAAAGAATTAAGAATGGTAATTCAAAGTGTTATAATGCTAAAGAAAATTATAATTTTAAGGAATGGAAAAATAAGTTTGATAGCACTGTTAAAAATATTTACGAAAATCTTCATAATAGAATTTTATATACTAGTGAAAGACAAGATTTTAGTATAGCGATAAAAACATTTGAGGAAATTAGTGGTATTTTAAATAGTATCGGAGAGTAAAAATTCGATTACAACTATTTAGTAAAAAAAGGAAAGAACAAAAAAGATGAATCTTTTGATTCATCTTTTGTTTTTAATCATATCTATAAAGTATTCATGGATTCTTGTATCTTTTGTTAGTTCAGGATGAAATGAAGTTACTAAAATGTTGTTTTGTTTAGCAGCAACTATATTAGAATCTAGAATAGATAATACTTCAACATTTGAGTTTGCTTTTGTAATATAAGGAGCTCTAATAAAGACCATTTCGAAGTCGTCTTTTAAGCCTTTAAATGAATGTGATTTTATGAATGAACTAAGTTGTCTACCATAAGCATTTCTTGAAACTTCAATATCAATCACAGGAATGTGAGTAATATTAGAATCTTTTATTTTTTTAGCAAGTAAAACCATTCCAGCACAAGTACCGTAAACACAAAGTCCTGAGTTTATTTTGTTGTATAAGTATTCACCAAGATTTGTTTCTCTTAATATTTTACCAATTGCAGTGCTTTCACCACCCGGAATAATTAAGCCATCAAGAGAAGAAATTTCTTCTTTATACTTAACTTCAACTGCATCTATGTTTAAGGATTTTAAAATTCTTAAATGTTCTCTTACATCACCTTGTAGAGATAAAACTCCGATACGCATATTACCATCCGCGTTTAGCAGTTTTTTTATCTTCAGCTAATTCAGAAACAGCAATACCACTCATTGCTTCGCCTAAATCTTCTGATAACTCAGCTAACATTTTAGGATCATTATAATATGTTACAGCTTTTACAATTGCTTCAGCTCTTTTTTGAGGGTTTCCTGATTTGAAAATTCCAGAACCTACGAAAACACCATCACATCCTAGTTGCATCATTAAGGCTGCATCAGCTGGAGTTGCAATTCCGCCAGCGGCGAAATTAACAACAGGTAAAGTTTTGTTTTCTTTTACCCATAGTGCAAGGCTATATGGAACTCTCATTTCTTTAGCTAAGGCTTTTAACTCAGTTTCGTTAGCTTTAGATAACTTATCGATATCTTCAAGCATAGTTCTCATATGTGTTACAGCTTCAACTACATCACCAGTACCAGCTTCACCCTTAGTTCTAATCATTGAAGCACCTTCATTGATTCTTCTTAAGGCTTCACCTAAATTTCTAGCCCCACAAACAAAAGGAACTTTGAATTTTGATTTATCTACATGGTAAGTATTATCAGCTGGTGTTAATACTTCACTTTCATCGATATAATCGATTTCTAAAGCTTCTAGTATTTGAGCTTCTACAAAGTGACCAATTCTAACTTTTGCCATTACAGGAATTGAAACAGCTTTTTGAATTTCTTTGATCATTTTAGGATCAGACATTCTAGCTACTCCACCTTCTCTTCTAATATCGGCAGGGACTCTTTCTAAAGCCATTACAGCAACAGCTCCAGCAGCTTCAGCAATTTTGGCTTGGCTAGCGTTAGTAACATCCATAATAACGCCACCTTTAAACATTTCGGCTAAATTTTTATTTAACTCATATCTTTCATTCATTTTACTTCATCTCCTTATGTAGTAATTTTAATGTATATATATTAACACAAATAAAAAAGTTTTTCAAGATGATATTTGTTTAAATATAAAATTAACTTAAAAGGACTTTTAAGATGCTTGTATATAAGAAGCGTTTTATGATACAATTTAATTGTGATAAGGAGGTTACATCCATGAAAAAACTAACTTTTATATGTAGTTTATTTTTATTCATTTTAAGTGGATGTATATACACTGATAGTTTGGGTGTTTCTTTAGACACGCTTGATATTTCGTTTGTTAATCAAAGTGATGATTTAGATAATGTTACTGGTGATTTGATATTACCTAATAAATTTGAAGAATTTGATGTAACTTGGAAATCAAGTAACGAAAGTATTTTATCTAATAATGGAGAGATTGTTGTTACTGAAATAGAAGAAGATTTAAATGTAATCTTAACAGCTACTGTTATAAAAGAAGGAGTAGCTTTAACAAAGAAATTTGTTTTAACTATTAAAACTAATACTAATGAAGACCCAATTGATGAAGAAGATTTGATTTCAATTGAAACTCAAGCATTTCTAACATTACTTAATAGTATAAGTGAAGTTAACCTAAATTCTAAAAATCAAATAGAAGCTGCAAGAGCATTATTTGATAGTCTAGATGCATTAAAAAAACAAGAAGTAACAAGCAGTGATTATTTAAAATTAGTTACTTATGAAAGCACCTTAAATAGTTTGTTAAGTAGTTATGAAGCTGCAGTTGTTTGTGATATGATTTCTAATATTACAGATGGTGCTTTAATAAATGAAACTTCTATATTAAATGCAAGAACTGCTTATGATAATTTAAGTGTTAACTTAAAAACAGAGGTAAGTAATTATGATAGATTACTAGCTTTAGAAGAAGAACTAAAGAGTAATAAAGATATAGATTTTGTTGAGGAAAAAATAGCTGAAATTGGTAGTGTCGATATCGACAGTCAAACAAAAATCAATATTGCTTTAGCTTTTTATAATAATTTAGATGAAATTCAAAAAAATAAAGTTTCAAATAAAGATGTGTTATTTAGTGCAGTTAGTACTTATCAAGATTTAATTACTGAATTTAGGGTTACTTTTTTAGATAGTGATAACACTATTTTAAAAGTAGAATCAGTTAAATTAAATCAAAATGCTACTGCGCCTGTTGTAAATAAAACAGGTTATACATTTTTAGGATGGTCAAGTAATGAATATCTTAATGTAGTAAAAGATGTATCTGTTAAAGCAAGTTATGCTATTACAACTTATAATATTACATATAATTTAAATGGTGGAGTATTAACTAACGCAAGTTATACTTATACTATCTTAGATGAAGTTGTATTAAAGATTCCAACTAAAACTAATAATACATTTTTAGGTTGGTATACTGATAGTATTTTTACTCATAAAGTAACTTCAATTTCAGTTAATTCAACAGGCAATAAAACATTCTATGCTAAATGGATTTCTAATTTAGATGAGTTTAATATCACATATAATTTAAATGGAGGTTATTGGGGGTTTTTAAGTAAGGCAGAGTTAACTACTGCATTTTTCAATGATTTAAAAACTTATTTAGGAGCGACTGAAAGTTATAATACTTTTGTTCATGGAGCGGGTCTAACTACTGGTTTTAATGGGCTTTGGATTACTGATGCTAGATATAATACAAAGATATATAAAATCAATTCTAAACTAGTTAATTCAGATCCATACTTTATCAATAATGCTACATATAATCCTAAGTGGATTGAGTTCTTTAATTTGATTGACGAGATGGTTAAACAAGTTAATCCTGCCCAAAGTTTTTGGGGTGAATTATATGTTGGAAGATTGAGACTTAAAAACTATTTTGCGGGAGAAACTTTTAACGCTGCTCAGCTTGTTAGAATGCCAAGCTATAATGGTTTAATAGTAAGTAAGATTAAGTATACTGATAACGTTACTTTAAGAATTCCGGTTGGTACTAATAAAGAGTTTTTAGGTTGGAGTCTAACTAATAATATTAATACATCTAATATTACTAGTTTAACTAATATTACAAGCAATATTACAGTTTATGCTATTTGGAGAAATATGCAAGCTGTAGAAGTTTCACTTGGTATTTTTGAAGTTACTGCGTACTGTCCTTGCGCAATTTGTTGCGGTGAATTTAATGATGGCATTACTTTTTCTGGGACTGTAGCAACCGCGGGCAGAACTATTGCAGTTGACCCTAGTGAAATTGCGATTGGTACACAAGTTATTATTAATGGACATACATATGTTGCAGAAGATATTGGTAGTGCAATAGGTGGTAAAGATATTGATATATATTTTGATACACATCAAGAAGCTCTTAATTTTGGAAGACAAAATTTAGAGGTTAAAATAATACAATATCAATAAATATAAATTATTTAAACAAATGATAAGGATTTTTGTTTTAGCCCTATTAAGAAGTTGTTGGTCATCATCAACTTCTTAGTAGGCTCTCAAATCCGCTAACTTATCCATAACTCTAAAAAACTTCTTAAGGAACATTATATTTCCTTAAGAAGTTTTTATTTTGAATATGTTTTTATTAGAGAATTAGTTATTTGTTTTGTTTTCCCAATTAATTAAACTTAAAAAACCTTTTGAAATCTCATGATATTTTTCTAATGCGTAATTTAAATATTCTCTGCCTGTTTCTTCAATATGATAGTAGTTTCTAAATCTTTTTTCTCCAACTAATACTTTGTTTGAAGAAATAAGTTTTCTTTCTTCAAGTCTATATAAAGGGCCATATAAAGAACCTTCTTTTACTTCAAAAACACCAGTAGTTCTTGTAACCAAATCTTTTCTGATTTTATAACCATAAGTATCTTCTTCAGTTAAAAGATGTAAAATCAAGATTTCTAATAAACCAAATTTTAAGTTTTCGTCAATATCATTTTTCCAGTTCATAATATACCTACTTTGTTTGAGATTTCATTAACTTTTATTAAGTTTATTATATAATAAACATAACTAAATAACAATACTACTTTAAGAAAAGTATGTTTACAGATACAGTGAAAAGTGATACAATTTAAATAAGAAAGAGTGGAAGGGAAAATGATTTTAAAAAGTTATTCAGTTTTACGCAAGGTAAATATCTTGTTTATCCTTGCGATTATTAGTTTGTTTGTATTTCCGCCAGTTACTACTGTTTTTAGTAGCGAACTGCGTGATGAAGATTTAAAATTTAGTGATGGAAAAATGATTGGGGCGAGAATGAAATGAAAAGGGCGGTATTTTTAGTTTTGATAGTAATGGTAGTAGGTTGTATTAGCATATCAAATGTTTTTGCATCTTCGGGATTAACATTTCAAGAAATAATTGATATGATGAGTCAACCGATTGAAATTGTTGACGGAATGTATGATGATTATACTGATAGTATTTATGGAATGGTTTATGCTCACACACCAGGAGAAGCAACAATAACTGGAGTAAATAAATACAATTCTTCATATGTGGGTAGAATCCCAATTACAGTAGTAGGAATAGGTGCGCAATAATGAAAAAAATAATTAACATATTGATAATTGTATCTGTCTTTTTAACACTTACTGCTTGTAATAATTATAAAGATTATACTTTTGAATTAAAAGAAGATAACACTTATGAGATAACAAAATATGAAGGTGAAGCTGAGGAATTACTAATACCTTCAAGTTATAAAGGAAAAGCAGTAACTAGTATAGGTGTAGGAGCTTTTAGATATAATCAAACTTTAAACACAATTAATTTACCTGATAGTATCACGATTATTGGTAAACTAGCATTTGTGGAATGTAGGTACTTAAAAAATATTACCATACCAAATAGTGTCACAAGCATAGGAGAGGGGGCATTCTTTGGTTGTGTCAGATTATTGAACTTTGATATGCCTGATAGTTTAATAAATATAGGCGAAAGTGCATTTTGGTATTGTGAAAGATTAACAAATATTACTATACCAGAAGGTGTAACGAATATTGGAATGTGCGCATTTTCTGACTGTGCAAATTTAGATACAATTATTATCCCGACAAGCGTTGAAACATTACCCAGTAATGTGTTTCAAAATTGTGATAAGTTAGCAATTTGCATTAAATCTGAAATTGTGCCTGATGGGTGGGCACAAGAATATAGCAACGGACGAAAAACTACAATATTAGGATTTATAAGTTATGGAGTTACTGCAGAAGGATTTGAATATGGAATTTCAAAAATAAATGGGGAATATTTTGCCAGTATAGTGGGCTATATACAAGGGTACTA
>Ga0334884_1002093_pt1 | contig 26889 bp, 25 predicted proteins | sample GraSluR1_MG_7_FD_207215 | JGI IMG/M metagenome (GOLD analysis project Ga0334884, IMG submission 207215) | Sludge microbial communities from methane-producing bioreactor in Wageningen University, Netherlands - Granular Sludge_12_05 R1 | ecosystem: Engineered > Bioreactor > Anaerobic >...
CATTGCCAACAGTCTGGTTGCCTACCACAAACAGCGTTCTCGCTACATTGCCAAAATCAGCAAGAAGACCGCTGATAATTCCTACACAGAATGCCACAATGGCTATGACGAAGTTCACCATCGAGTTGAAGGCAACTGATTCATCGTCAGGCATGACCTGGGCAACGAGCCTGAAGACGAGCAAGCTTACCAAGGCTACAAAAAAGTTGGTAAAGAACCCCAGGATGAAAAACCACACAGGATGAACCGATGGGGTGATCAAGACCCATACCATAAAAAAGAATAGGGAAAAAATTGTGGAGAACAAGACCAAGGGCCGCGATCCGAGGCGGTCGGAGAAGTGTTTGCTTATATAGCTTGCTGCCATGACAGAGATTCCAAGCACCACAGAATATACTACGACCAACGAGCTCGAAAGACCCAGTTCAATCCGTAAAAAGGGTGTTGTCAAGGCAAAGACAACAGCGACGGCTGTTGCAAGCCAGCGCAAAAAGAGGCGCCTTCTGAAAGACTCTTGCGCCATCGCTTCCTTGAGCAAGACAAGGACGGTGCGTCCTTTCTTGTACTCGATGGTACTGCGCGAGGGGATGCGTGACATTTCATGGGAAGCAAAAAAGTTTACAAAGACACCGAGTATCTGGAGCACGACAAGGCCGAATACTCCGCTGAAGCGTTGCACCCCAAGCACCAAGGCAGTGAGACACCGAATAACCAAGGATGAGCTTTGGTAGGCGACATTGACATTGGCCACCACTTTTCCTCGATTGGAGACACTGCTGATATTCTTCAGGGTGGAATCATTCAAGGCTATTCCCACCATGCGGAATATGTTGAACAGGGTATAGACCAACAGCAGAAGCAATACGGCGATATTGCCGGTTACAAAGAAGAGTCCGAGATATCCGAAGCAGACCACCCCGCGTAAAACCCAGACCAGGGACTGTACCTTGATCTGGTTTCGGCCTTTGAATATTTGAGGTACAAAGGGCAGGATGATACCTGCAATGAATGCGGCTGATGAGATGTAGCCCAAGGCAATATTGCCCGCTCCAAAATGGATGGCAAGCAAGTAGACGATGGTATCGCCAAGCAGGCTGTAGGCTACTCCGTTGTACAGCTCTTGACGGTACATATGCTTGCGACCGACCTTTTTTTCCGCCTCACTGAGGTATTTGGTCTTTGCCATGTGTACTTACAGATCACTCCTTTGGGTGACAATCCGATCGACCAAGCCGTAATTGAGGGCTTCATTTGCTGACAACCAGTGATCACGTTCGGTATCTTCACGTACTTCTTCCAACGTTTTTCCTGTCTCTTGGGCAATCAGGGCATCGAGTTTCTGCCGAAGCTTCTCAAGATGCTGGGCATGAATCTCAATATCAGTGGCTACTCCGCGCATGCCGCTCATCGGTTGGTGGATGAGATATGTTGAGTTTGGCAGGGCCAAGCGTCTCTCTTTGGGGACAGCGAGCAAGACCAAAGCGGCGGCACTGGCCACCAAGCCCATGCCGATCATGGTGACTTCCGCATTGATGAAGCGCGCCATGTCAAAGATGGCGTATCCTGCATCGACGTCCCCTCCGGGGCTGTTGATGAAAATCTTTATCGGCTCGTTGCTTTCGTCTTCGAGAATAAGCATCTGCTTGATGACAGCTTCAGCACTATCCTTGTTGATCTCACCTGAGAGCAGGATGCTTCTTGTCTTCAAAAGCTTTTCTTGTATTTGTGGATCTGGATTTACAGGTTTCTTTTCTTCTTGTTGTGGCATACAAAAGCCCCTCTTTGCTACGTTTTTGGTGTATGGCACCATTTGCAGTATACACAGATACTCAGGACTGTGCAAAGGCATATGCCGCTAAAGAGACAAGCAAATGTATAATTGTTATTAATATGGGCAGGCAAGGCATTCAGTAGGCACAAAAGGCTTTGAACGCTATACTGCAAATCAGGAGAATAGAATATGAAATGTGCCACTGTTGCCATCATCGGCCGTCCTTCATCAGGGAAGAGCACCCTGCTCAACACAATTTGCGAGATGAAGGTATCAATTACTGCATCAACACCCCAAACCACCCGCAACGCGATCAGGGGAATATATACCGATAAACGTGGGCAGCTGATTTTCACCGATACTCCAGGTTTTCATCTCAGCGAGAAGACCCTGAACAAAAGACTGCAGGAGACCGCCCTCAAGAGCCTTGAGGAGAGTGATGTCGTTCTCTATATGATCGACCCCAAGCGTAGCGCCGGTGAAGAGGAGTTGGCTTTGGTCTCTCACGTTGCCAAACTGAAGACTCCGGTTGTGTGTGTAATCAACAAAGCCGATATCATCAGGGACTCCGAGGAGAAAGAAACCCGAGCTTTTCTTGCAGAACATCTTGAAAACAGCACAGTGCTCAAGGCCTCAGCCAAGGTGGATGAGGGCGTCGATGAAATCCTCATCGAGCTGTTCAAGCACGCTCCCGAAGGAGAATTGCTCTATCCTGAAGATGCCTATACCGACCAGAACCTTGAATTTCGCATCAGCGAGATCATCCGCGAGAAAGCAATCAACCTTGTAAGTGAAGAAATCCCTCACGCCATCTACGTGACCATTGAGGACATTGAACATTCTGAAGAAACAAACTCCATTTGGGTACGTGCGGCAATCATCGTGGAGCGCGAAACCCAAAAGGGCATTGTCGTGGGCAAGGGAGGGGCAAACATCACCAAGATTCGAAAGGGCTCTGAGCCCGAGATCCGACAAATCTTCCCGGGCAAGAAGCTCCGACTCGACCTCAGGGTGAAAGCCCAGGACAAATGGAGAAACAACTCCGTCGTCCTGGACAGGATTCTTCGTTAGCGAAATAAAACATCTCTTAGGCTTCAACAATCTTGGAGTGAACTGGCAAAAGCTTCCATCATCAAGGCGGCTACTGCTGCACCTGGATCAAGCAAAGCTCTGGAGGCCTCCCCTCTTGTTGCAGCCCGACCATGAACAGCGAGCATACCTTGTGTCGATTCAAATCCATCTTGCGCTGCAACAGCCCCTGCTGCAGCAATATTCTTAGCATCAAGACCTGAGGCAACAGCCTCTTTCATAGCCACAATGGAAGGATATAGACCGTCTAGGAAGGTCTTCTCTCCTACTTTTGCCTTCCCTCGGTTACTCACTCCATCAAAAAACGACTCAAAAAGCGCGACGTACTCTTCTTTCTGGACAGATGTCTTTCCTTTAAACGTCTTTCCCACCTGCATCAAGCCGCTAGCCATGAGGGTTCCCATGGTAGAAGGTACTGCTACAGACATTGCTTTGCCTGCTGTATAAAAGAGTTTGCCCACATCCTTTTCATCGCTCTGTTTGATGCTTTCATAAGCAGCCTTGAATCCATCAGACATCGTAAGGCCCAGATCTCCATCCCCTACAACACTGTCAAGATCAATCAAACGTTCCCTGTTAGCAGCCATCAATGAGGATGCATTTGCAAGAAAATTTTTTACTTCCATGATGCTATCCTCCTAAAGCTGTACAAAAAATGGAGTCTGTGCTGGAGCATCCAGATAGGTTTTCAACTCTTCATCCAACTTTAGCAAGGAGATGGAAAGTCCGGCCATTTCCAAGGATGTTGCATATTCACCAACATAAAATCGATGAACCTTGATCCCCAATGAAGAGAGATGCTCATTGATTTTTCTGACCACAATATATTGCTCGTCTACAGGGGTAGCTCCCAGTCCATTTACCAAGACAGCAACTTCATCACCTTTTTTATAGGGTAAATCAGAGACTATCTGATCAAGCATCTCTACAGTGATTTCGTCTGCCGTCTCCAGTTTTCCTCGGCGGATTCCGGTCTCTCCGTGGATTCCCATTCCAATTTCCATCTCATCGTCCCCGAGTGAAAATCCTGGTTTCCCTACTCGTGGTACTATGCATGGAGTAAGAGCCACACCCATGGTCCTTACATTATCGGATGCCTTTTGTGCAATACGTTTCACCTCATCAAGGCAGAGCATTGCATCTGCTGCCCCTCCTGCACATTTATACACGAACACAATGCCGGCCACCCCGCGTCGGGTACTCTTTTGTCCAGGTGCTGAAGGTCCTGCCGAGGCAACATCATCTGCACCAACTACGCTTTCGACACGAATATCGTCTTCAAAATCAGCCATTTCGGCAGCCATATCAAAATTGAAAATGTCACCATTGTAGTTTCCGTATATATAGAGAACACCGGCTCCTGAATCAATGTATTTGGTAACTGCATGCATTTGTTCTGAACTGGGTGATTGAAAAACATCTCCCACGCTACAACCATCGAGCATTCCCTTTCCGACATACCCAAGAAAGAGAGGAAGATGTCCACTCCCACCTCCGGTAGCAATTCCAACCTTTCCTGTTTTCTTGTTGGCCGTCACCAAGCATCGAACATCATTGTTGGTATAGGTAATGAGATCTGGATGAGCAATATACAAGCCTTCCAACATCTCGTTCACATAATTCTCAGGCTGGTTCAGTATCTTCTTCATTTAATTTCCTCCGAATAATTTACAATCATGTATTGGTCTATTTCATAGTGAACAAGCTCACAGTCAGTCTTATACGTTCGCTCGGGCAACCCGATAAGCAGATGTGTGTCACCGTCTTGCACAGCAAAGGGAGCCAAATGCCAGACGCCCACTCGAAGAGTCACCATAGTCCCTTTAGGAACTAAAAATGCTTCTGTCAACTCAGGGACTGGATCCACCGACGGCGGTGCGACATGGATGATTACATCACCATCGAGGGGGACTAGTAATTCAGTGGCATACGAATGGCTTTCAGCTGAATCAATGATATTGGCATCCTGTTTGGTGCATACCAAGGCGCTAAAGGCCACAGACTGCCCACTCGGAGCCGGAAAAAGAACTCGATCGTGATAAAAATCTCCTAAACTGTATCCAGCAGGATTCATTAAATCGTAGAAATCCCCGTAGCTGCAAAAAGTCTCCTTCTGCAATTTTTTAACTTTCAGTTCCCTCATCCCAACACCCCTTTTATCGTCTCTCTTTTCTATCGATTAGTTTAGAAATCAGCATGATTGCAATCAGAATCAGACCCCACACGAAAGTCTTCACAAAACTATTGATCCGCAATATGTTGAATGCACTTGAAATCATCTGCAATACGATAACTGCAAGGGAAACTCCCAATATGTTCCCTTTTCCTCCACTTGGATCAGTTCCTCCAAGAACAACAATCAACAAGGTAAGCAACGTGTATGACTTTCCATAATCCGATTTGGCGGAATTATAGTGCGAAGAAATAAGGATTCCCCCAATCGACCCCATCAATCCACTGATTAAATAGGTATAAATAGTTACTTTTAAGTTATTGATTCCAGAGTATTTTGCAGCTACCTCGTTGGTTCCCATGAAAGAGACATGGCTGCCGTAAACGGTTGAGCGCATCAGATACCCTACGGCTATCGCTACCGCAAGAAAAACAAAGACTGGATTTGGTATTCCTGCTATGAGGCTACCATTTGCAATTTCACCATATCGTTCCGGCAAGCCAGTTATTGCCGGACCTTTGGTAATAGCCAAGCCTAATCCTGAATAAAGCTGCAATCCACAAAGGGTTACCAACATGGCTGGAATTTTGAGGTACCCAATCAAGAATCCATTGAATACACCACAAGCAGCTCCGATGGCCAAAGCTCCTAGTATGCCTAGAACTATGGAAAGGACAGAATCCCCCATCTGCAACATTATTACCGCTGCAACAATACTTGAGAGATTCGCAATCCCCACCAGAGAGAGGTCTATGCCGCCACTGATCATAGCAATCATCATCCCAAAAGACAAAATCCCGAACTCAGGAAACTGCACTGCCATCCCTTTCAAGTTTGCCGGTCGCAAAAATGCCCGAGGAGAAAGGATGGTCATTGCTATGAAAATTGATAGTGCAAGCAACATAAGTATGAGGTTGTTTTTACGTTCTTTACCACGTAGAAGAGAATGTAGTACGTTCATTGTTTTACCCTATACCTTTGAGCTGTTCGCTACACGTTTTGCCCTGATGGAAGTAATTCCTGTCCCCAGTACAATGATTAGCCCGACAACAAATGATTGAAAATGTGTAGGAACTCCAACCATGATTAGGTTGTTCTGGACTATTGCGATGAGCAACACTCCCAGAAGTGTTCCAAACACAGTTCCATGACCTCCAGTAATTCTAGTGCCTCCGACAACCACTGCTGCAATGACCATCATCTCAGATCCCATGAGGTTCTGAGGACTACCCTGACGCATTAATATGGTAAAGGTGACCCCGCCGACAGATGCTAAGAAACCAGCAACCATGTAAATAAAGAACTGGATTCGAATTACATTGAACCCGGCTATTCTCGCAGCAAATCGATCGCCTCCGATAGCATAAATACCCCGTCCCAGCATGGTATGATGCAACAAAAGATAAGCAAGTACCAATAATATCAGGGGAATGAGAATCAACGAGGTCATCTGAAAGGTGATGCCTCCTGAGTTCGTGAAGGAAAATAAAAAACTTCTGCTTAGCTGATCAACTCCCTCAGGAATGTTTGAATACTCCCTTGTTCCCAGAAAAGCCAAGGTTGCACCATTGGCAACACTACTTACACCCAGTGTTGCGATCAGAGCCGGCAGTTCCATCTTTGCGATGAGAAAGGCATTCCCCAATCCAAAACAAACACCCATAAGGCCGGCTACAGCGTAAAAAAAGAATACACTGTCGATGTCAAAAGATAGCATGAGCCGCAAAGTGGCATAGGATGAAAAGCAAGCGATTGCAGGAAAAGAAACATCTATACCTCCCGAAACTATAACCATCATTTGCAGCACTGCAAAAATGAGAGTTATCAACATAGCTCGAGATAGCGTAATCACCGTAGAAAACTCCCTGAAAGCAGGATTTATAATACCGATAGCCATCGAAAGAGCAACGATTGTGTAAGCAACTATTGCTTCATTCGTGGTTGCTAGTTTTGCAATATTTGAACGCATACTAATTCTCCAAAGAATTTCCGTGAAGAAGACTTGCCAGCTCTTCCTCTCTCAATGTGTTGGTCATAATCACTCCTGATGATAATCCCCCCTCCATTACAACCAGCTTATTGCAGTTGTAATAGAGTTCACTAAGGTCATCTGAAATTATTATTACCCCTACTCCTGCATGTGCAAATTCGTGAAGAATTTTGTGTATGTCAGACTTGGATCCTATATCTACACCAACAGTCGGACCGTTGAGTATGAGTATGGAAGGGTTGATATTCATCCATTTAGCAATGACCATTTTTTGGGCGTTACCTCCTGACAAGGTCCTGATCGGCGCTTTTGAGTCTGAGGCAACACATCCGATTCGCCGAATCCATTCCCAAGTAACTTCATCCATCTTTGCTTCATCCAAACGCCCTTTTACAAAGTATTTTTCAATGGAGGCGGCAACTGTGTTGTCCATGATTGACCTCGTTAGGAACAATCCTTGTGTCAGTCGATCTTCAGGGACATACCCAATCCTATGCGTTGTTGCATCTTGTATGGAACGAATATTGATAGGTTTGCCATTCAAAAATATGGAACCCTCTTCACTCGGATGAATGCCGAACAAGGCATCCCCGATTTCTCCTCTCCCAGAACCAAGCAAACCAGTTATCCCTAATACATCGCCTTTTTCCAAGGTGAAGGATACATCTTTAAAAGCTCCTTCCCGTCCCAGACTCTTTACTTCAAGAATTACTTCAGAGGACGGTTCTGGAATGTACAGGTTATCGACAATCTCCCTACCGGTCATACAATGGACAAATCTTGAACGAGTAAACTCTTTCAATGGCCCTGTTGCCACATTTTCTCCATTCCTCAATATTGTCAACCGGTCAGCGATTTCATAAATTTCATCCAGCTTATGATTTACAATCACGATGGCCATTCCTTTGGCCTTGAGTTTCCTAAGAATATCATAGAGCATCGAGACTTCATGATGAGTCAAAGCTGTTGTAGGCTCATCAAGAATCAGCAATTTTGCGTCGTTCATGATTGCCCGGCAAATAGCGACCATTTGCCGATTGGAAACAGATAATCTTTCCACTAAAATATCTGGATCCATGTGTGCACCAATTTTTGACATAGCTTCCACTGCCAAAGTGCGTGCAGCCTTCCAGTTCATACGTTTCTTACCTTGCATCAAGGCAGAATTCATAGCAATATTTTCAGCTACCGTGAGATTGGGAAAGATGGCAAAGTCCTGATAAATTACCTGGATTCCCCTTTTTATCGAAGCAATCGGAGTAAGCTTTTTTTCCTCTAAACCATTGATGAAAATGGTGCCGCTTGTGGCTTGGTGCGCTCCTGATACAATTTTAATCAATGTCGACTTACCGCACCCATTCTCTCCTGCTAGACAATGTATTTCGCCAGTATTCACCTCAAAATCAACATTACGTAACGCTTTTACACCACCAAAGTTCTTGCATATGCCTTCCATCCGCAAAAAACTCGTACTCATACACCCCCCACTTCACCTACATGAAAACCATCAGTATCGCTTGGGATGTTTCCATCCCAAGCTCATCATTCACAGAAAAAGTCATCTATCTTAGAAAGCGTATGCAGGGTCATCAACATTGTCTTTTGTCACATCAATCCAAGCTTGTCCATAGAATACTTTTCCATCAAGAGTAAGATTCTCATAACCTGGAACTCCAAGATCAAGACCGGTTCCCACATCCTCTCCATCGAGCACTCGTACAGCGAGTTCAACCATTGCCTTTCCAGCAAGTGCAGGATCCCAGAAGGAGATCATTTCAATTGTTCCGTTCTTTACGTATTTTCCAGCAACAGAAACCAAGGAAGTACCGGCAATCTTGACCTTTCCAGCAAGACCGAGCTCTTCAACTGCAAGGGCTGCGCCTGCTACATCAGGCATTGCTGAGCCTTGAATGGCTGCAATATTCGGGTTGGCTGTTAGAACTTCCTTTATTTTATTATAGGCAGTTGATTGATTATCCGCTGTTTCAATCTTATCGCCATACTGTCTCATCTGTGGAAACTTTTGAATCTGCAACTCTTTTGCAGCATCTACCCACTGATTGTGTGATTCACTGGTAAGAGAGCCAACAGTAAAGACATATTCACCTTTTCCGCCGGTTACTTTACCCAATGTTTCCATAAAATGACGGCCGTATTCTGCATTGTCGAAGGCTTCAATATCGTAATCGATATTAGTCATGCCTGAGGCCTCATGTGAAATGACAACAATACCTGCATCCCTTGCTTTTTTAAGAACTGGCTCAAGTGCACTGGTTGAGAACGGGACGACACAAATTGCATCTACTCCTTGAGCAATCAAATCTTCGATTGCTTGGGCCTGCAAGGCTCCATCACCTTCCGAGGGACCGGTATAGAACGCGTCGACACCAGTTGCTTTTGCATACTCTTTTACGCCTACTTCCATTCTCTGAAACCATGCGATGCTTGTAAGCTTGGGCACCACAGCAATACGATAGCCACTTTTTGAAGAAGCCGAAGCTTCTCTGGATCCGGCAGCAAATGCCATACTCGAGGCGAGCATAAGCAACACCAACGCAAAAATCAATGCCTTTTTCATAACAATCCTCCTAAACATAATTACTGAACATTTAGTAATATTCATGTATTTATATATAGTAAAACACTGATTTGTTTAGTTGTCAAATGGTATTTAATTCTTTTTTTATCACTAGTCTTTACAATTTATAAGGAGGTGAAATAGATTTGACAAAGAATGAATCCTATCGTATTATACTAAACAAGATTTATTTTGTTTAGTACCACAATACCAGTGATACTAGACGCATAATAGTAAGTATAAATATTAATTAAGAGAGGATTACCAACTTTGACGATTCGTGAAATAGCCAAGATTGCCAATGTATCACCAGCAGCAATATCATTGGTAATCAACAACAAGCCAGGAATAAGCGATAGCAAGCGCAAAGAGATTTTAGCGCTACTTGACAAACTAAACTACACAAAAGCAAAGAGAGGTAAGGATACACAGCAAGCCTCTCGTTCGCTGTTGTTTCTAAAATATATTAAGACTGGGTTTCTCGTTGAAGAAAATGCAGGTTTCATTTCCAAGATTTTGGATGCAGTGGAACAAGAATGCAGCAAACTTAACTATACTTTACGTATCCAAGTTGAGAAAAACAGTCTTGCCTCAGCCATCAATGCACTTGACTTTTCTACTCTCGACGGCCTGCTTGTCATAGGGACCGAGATAGATTCTGCAGAATACAACGTGCTTAACAAGATAAAAGTACCCTATGTGGTCATCGACAACTCGATGCCAAATTGTTCCTGTCATTCTATTACCATGGCCAACGAGGAAATGGTTCATAAAGCTGTTACACTTCTGGCCAGTCTAGGGGAAGGACCTATCGGATATATTCACAGTTTATTCGAAGCTCAGAATTTTACCGAGCGATCCAATGGATTTTTTGAAAGCGTCAAAAAGGTAGGGCGTGAAACAAGAAAAGAGTACACGTATCTCCTTGAGCCAACACTCAAGGGTTCGTACGTAGGTATGCAAGAGTATATCAAAAATGGAGCAACATTTCCTTCGCTAATTTTTGCGGACAATGACACCCTGGCAATCGGAAGTATGCGGGCGCTTTCTGAAGCTGGGTACAAAATTCCTCAGGACATTCAGATTGTCGGATTTGATGATATATACCTAAGTGCAACAAGCGCACCACCGCTTACAACACTGCATGTACAGCGTACCATGATTGGCTGCCAGGCAGTTCGCTTGCTGCACGAAGTGATCGAGATGGGAAGCGCGGGGACTATCAAGATAAAAATCGGTAGTGATATCATCTTTAGGGAAAGCACAAACACTGCCCGGTAATACTGCACAAGGAATCTATGGTCCAATGATCAGGCTTGCAGCATTCTTCTAGAACTTTGCAAAGGCTGCTAAATGTATAGAATATGCGGTGTCGATTTTTACAATACTTTTTTTCGAAAAACGGGAGCGCAGTTCAACTAGATTTAGTACCAGGACAACTTGGTTGTCCTGGACAGGATTCTTCGTTAGCGGATGAAGTTAGTGGAGAGCTTCGGCTCTTTCTGTGGCTTTTGCACAGAGTCTTTGGCTGCGTCGATGCAGCTCAGTAGCCAAGCGAGGTTGGAGCCGAGGTTTCTCATCACCTGCAGGCCTTCCAGGTCTTGTTCCACTTCTGCCACTGTGTTTCCATGCACACTGTTCCAGTAGGTGGAGGAGACGACCGGCATACTGCTGATGGTGAAGTACTTGTTCATTTGGTCGAAAGATGCGCTTGCCCCTCCGCGTCGACAGCTGACCACAGCAGCGCCGGGCTTGAGAGCCACTTGTTTGTATATGACGCGGAACAATCGGTCCAAAAAGGCACTGCCTGCTCCTGCCATGCTTGCATAATGCACAGGCGATCCAAGGACCAATGCGTCTGCTGCAAGTGCTTTGTTGACTGCTTCGTTTACCTTGTCATCGTTAAACACACAAGAGAGGTGCTCGGCGCAGTACCCGCAGGCTGTACAGCCGTGCAGAGCATCCTTTCCAATCCATAGTATTTCATGAGAGATATTCCAAGCATCAAGGCTTTTTGATACTTCTTCCAAGGCTCGGTTTGTGCAACCTTTTTCATGGGGACTTGTGTTGATCATCAATACATGCATGGTTGTTCCTCCTTATATAAACGACAGGGAGCTGGATGAGAGCTCCCTGCAACCGTACATTCAAGCAAAAGTTAATATCGGCCGAGGATGGCTAGGACCTTTTCTTTGCCACAAGTTTTCAAGAAAGGACCCAGTTTTGGTCCACGATCCTTACCTATCATAATCCTGTAGACCAACTGGAAGAAGTCAGCGGGTTCAATGCCGTTGAGCTTTGCAGCGTCATAGAGGCGTGTGGTGTATTCCTTGTCCTCAATTTGATCCATTACCTCAACCACAGAGTACAGGTCTTTGATGGCTTTCTCTTGTACATCTTCAAGTTCTATTAAAGGATCCGATTCATTGCTGAGTCTATACTTGAAGTCTTCGGGGGCAAAGGTGGTGATCCAGTTCCATGCACAGCTGCAGCGTACGCGCAGACGATCTCTTTGGCTGTCGGTCATTTCACCGAGTGTGGCGATGGCTCGCTCGATGTCGCCTTCATGGAGCTGCAAGAGGTTGCACAGATGCCTGAACGGAATCTGATAACAAGGTTCACTGGGGATGTCTCCCACTTGGCTCAATTCATAGATGCGCTTCTCTTTTGCTTTCCTCTTCTCGTTCACTTGCTGCAAGCCGAAGTAGATGCGCTCACAGGTGTCGTAATCCTCGTAGATCTTCAGGACATCGAGGTCGAAGGAGATGGCAAACTCAGTATTGGGCCGGGTTCCGGCAAACATGTAGCGAGTTATTTCTGGAGTATATACCTCAAGGACATCGTACAGCGATACGACTTCTCCACTTGAAGAAGATATCTTGCCGCCTCTGCCTTTGATCGAGATGAAATCGTATTGGAAGGAGACGGGAGCCTCCCCTCCGAAGACCTTGACCATCTTCCTGGAGGTGTCAAAAGATCCTCCTTCGCTGTGGTGGTCCTTACCGGCGGGCTCGAAGTCCACACCTTCATAAGCCCAACGCATCGGCCAGTCGAGTCTCCACGGCAGCTTTGCACAACTTGTGGTGCGAAGATCGACGGTTTCTTCCTGATTGGTCTCATCGTCGCGGTAGGAGATGTTCCAATCGCCATCCCAACCGGTGATGGTTGTGGTATCCTTGTCGGTAAAGTTTGAGAAGACAGAGACAGGCCACCAATCTTCTTCAAGGGGTGCAGTTCTGAACTCATCGAGGATTTGGCGAATTTCTTCTCTCTTTTCCAACGCAGTTCTCATGCCTTGTGCATAGAGGCTGCTTCGATAGCGCTGGGCTTGGTACAGGTACTCGGGTTCAACGCCTACTGTGGGAAGAATCTTCTCTACGTCCTCTTCATTACCGCGGGCATAGTTGTCAGCACGTCCAAGAGTATCGGGAACCAACGTGATGGGTTTACGCAAATATGTTTCCAGCAACTCAGGCTGGGGCATGTTCTTTGGAACCTTGCGAAATACATCGTAGTCATCCCAGCTGTAAATGAACCGGACCTGTTTACCTTTGGCCCTGAGAGCTCTTACTACGAGCTCCACAGAGATAATTTCCCTGAAGTTTCCTATATGGACTGTGCCAGAAGGGGTGATACCGGAAGCGCATGTATACAGCTCCTTGTCCCCTTTCTCACGAATAATCTTGTCGGCGTATATATCCGCCCAATGTGTAGATACGTTCTGTTCGCTCATAGGGCTTGATTATAGTGAATCGTTTGCATCAGTTCAACTGTTGGTTGCCAAAACAAAGAGCGAGAGCGTATACTCTTGGGTATGAAACGATTGATGGCTTTAGCAATGGTGTTTGTGCTGTGTTCCCTCTTTGCCTTTGCGCAAGAGAGCGTTAAGGTTGAGCCGGGCTCAATTATCGAGAGAGGTATTGCTTCTTGGTACACCAGTGACAAGAGTGAGAGCTTGACGGCCAATGGAGAGATTTTTGATCCGAACAAGCTATCTGCAGCTCACAAGAGTCTGAAATTCGGGACGATTGTACGGGTGACAAACCTTGACAACGGTCGCAGTGTCGATGTGAGGATCAATGACCGAGGGCCCTATGTGGAGGGACGCATCATCGATCTTACCCCGGCTTCAGCGAGACAGCTGAATATGCTTACAAGCGGGATCGCCAATGTTGAACTGATGTTGATCTTTGAACCGGAGGTTCCCGAGTCAAAATACAATCGTGCTGGAGATACGGGTTGGTACCAAATACAGATTGGAGCGTACTCATCCCTGCTTACGGCCTATGCACAGTATGAACGGTTGTATAATGCCGGTCTCAAACCCTTTGCCGAGCAGATTCCCGACTCCAATGCAGTGCGCTTGAGCGTACGTTGGATTCCTGCCTATCAGCTCGATCGTACGGTCAAGGCACTGAGCGCTTTGGGGTTTTCCGAGAACAATATCCTAAAGAAGAGCGAGGTCAATCCGTACCGCTAGAAAACTGCTTGCCGTCCTGTTTGCACAGTTTCTTGGCGATGACCAGACCATCTTTAGCTGCAGTGGGAAGGCCGCCTCCAGGCGAGGTCCACTGCCCTATCATGGCAAAATTGCTCAGCCCTTCAAGGGTCTTGGGCAATTGTTTGCTCAAGGTTTCTTTGGTTGGGGCGAATCCTTCAAAGCTTCCTTGCCAATTGCCGGTATAGCGGATGACTGAGTGAGGTGTTGATACGTCCACCATTTCTAGCACTTCTTCAAGCGGCCCAATAATTTTTTCTACCCGCTTCAGTACTTGTTTCTCAAGATTTTTCTTTTCTTCTTTATACTGTTCTGGGTTTTGTTGTGCCAACTGTTCCCACTTCTCCCCTTCCCATGTGTTGATCATGACAGTTATGAGGGTTTTTCCTTTCGGGGCAAGAGTCGGGTCGTAGTGATAGACGTTAAGGTTGAACCGGTTATGCTTGCTTCCGTCGAATAGAACGATAGGGTCTTCGAAGTAAGGAGAGCTGGTATGTGGGAGATTGGAATAATCGCCTTTCAAGCCAAGAGCAATCATGATGCTTGAGGGAAAGAGCGGATAGGTTTCGTACGCTTTCTGATAGGCCTTGGGTACATACTTACCGTCAAGCATGCCAAAGAGCGTGGTGTAGCCGTCAGCTGCACTGATGATATAATCTGCATTCAAGGTCTTGCCGTCAGGGTCAACAACCCCTGTTGCGACTGCGTTTTCCACAATAATCTTTTCGACTTTGAAGTTGTACTGGAAAGTTACGCCCAATTTCTTGGCCAGTCGCTCCATGTTCTTGGCAAGGTTCAACGAACCGCCGACAGGATAGCCTGCACACTTATAGGGTTGTTGGGAAAGACCGAGAGAGAGGGCGATAAGGGACCAATCAGGGGGGATTTCAGTTGAGAACAACTCCTGTAGTACTTGGCTTTTGTATCGTTTTGCATACTCTTTCATTGGCTTGAGGTGTTGCATCAAGGTAAGCAATTGAGCAATTGAGCCGAAAGTCTTGGTAACCTTGTTGGAATGGTCGTCTGAAAATCGGTTTCCTAATCTTCTGAGCGACTTGATGAAGGCATATACTTCCTTACGGTCTTCATCGCCATAGCGAAGCAGTTCTTTTTGCAAGGCGTCAAGGTCACTGTAGAGTGTTATCGAGTCGCCAGTCGACAGCTCCATCTTGGTAAATTGGTCAAAGTTAACAATACCTACAGTACTGCCATCCTCGTTGGTAAAGGCACCAAGCTCTTTCCACATTTGATTGAACTCAGACCCTTCCTTGGATCCCATGAGCCAATGAACACAATAGTCGATGGTATACGGTCCTCGTTTCCATGAGGTACAGAGTCCTCCGGGTAATGAATGACGTTCCACTACAGTTACTTGATAGCCGTTCCGAGCTAGGTAGGAGGCTGCAGAAAGGCCGGCAATCCCTGCCCCGATTACTACTACGTGTTTTGAGCTCATACTATGCTCCCTTTGAATATTTGATATGTATATTCTCACACATCAAATACATTTTGCATAGTTCGATTATCTAATACCTGATATGAGCCTGAATTTCCCCTACTATTTTAGCTCCGGGGTGGTCTGCGTTGGTACCTGCTATCAAGTAAGCCATCTGATAGCCGATATTCAGGTAATCTGTCAATACAAAGGTCAATGCGGGGCCGAAGCTTGCGGTTAGCCCTGAAGATTGTACATTGGTGTTCATTAGTTGACCAAAGCCATATCCCAGATCAAAAAAGAAGAGGAAACGCGGAAAAAGTCCTTTGGTAAAGTTTTCGGGCCCATTCACTCGTAATTCCAATTGATTGGCCAGCACAACGTCTCGTGGGTATTGGTAAGCGCCAAAACCTCTGACAAGACTACCTTGCGAAGTTCTTTCCTGAACCGAGAAAGGCACGAAGCTACCATAAGAGGCGGCAAAAGCTAACCGATCGACCAATACGATCGAATATACGTTCTTCTTTTTCTCCAGCACTTGATGCAATGTGGTGGCGACCTGTGCCGACCCTTCCAAACTGAGATAGGAGGCGTTGGTATTCAACAGTTTTGGGCCCAGCCCAAGGGAAACTGTGAATGAATAGCCATCACTCGTGACCAAGGTATCTATAAGGCGGTCGCAGGAATACTGTACGATAATACTGGTCCCGACTCCCGAAAGAGGACCGTAGAGAGCATCAGGTCCGTAGGTAGCCATCCAAGTAGGAATGTCAAGAACGAGCCCACTACTTATGGTCTTGCCTGCAGCCATGGAATCAAACGCTTGTTCATAGGACCCACGATAGCCAAGGAAGAGGCTTTGCCGCCTTTCAGTATCGAAATATTGCTTCAGCCCGATTGTCCAATCAAAATGTAAAAGATCGAAAATAAACGGATTGGAACCAAGCAAAGCCCCTGTCTGTGGATTCTGATACAATGAACGTTGTAGATACCCAACCCCTCCTAAAAGGAGCAAATCCGTCTGCCACCCAGAAAAAAGGACAATCTTATCGTACGCCGTTCCAGCACGGACACTAGTTGGAACAAGTGTAGAGGCTATTTGTGGATGTCCATCCCAGCTTTCGAAAACAAAACTCCAAGACGCAAAGAGCAAACTTGGCAGCAAAAAGAAAAGAAAACAGACGCTAATACATTTTCTGACCATGCCTTCTCCTTTGACTCAACACAACCATCATACAAGCATCTCTTAATGCTCTGCAATCCAATACTCTAAAAACTACGACTCCTTCATCAAACATTCTTTACATTCTCTCAAAAATCCTTTAAAGTACCTACAGTTTCTAGGGCCTATAGCTCAGTTGGTTAGAGCATCGGACTCATAATCCGTGGGTCGAAGGTTCAAGTCCTTCTGGGCCCAAAGAATTACTTCTTACGTTGTAAGAAGATAGCGTAGCTCACCGGAAAAACCGGCAGCATGTCACATCGCAACTGTACCAAAAGGTGTACCAAAAACACCTTTTGGGGTCAGTTTCAGGAGTGGAACATGAGCCGGAAACCCTTCTATCTTTCCCGTCATGGTAGCGTTTGGTACGCAAGAATTGTTGATCCCAAAACAGGAAATCAGCTCTCAGCAATAAGCACCGGTCAAACTGATCGGGATATGGCTGTCATGACTGTATCCCGTTGGCTTGTCGAAGGAATTCCTCAAAAACGTATAAAGGCAAAAAGAGATGTCTCTGAAGCCATTACCGTAAATCGATTGTTCAATGTTCTTCAAGATATTGATCTCACCAATCGGGAAGCTGAGAAGATTATGACCATTCTCAAGCAACGGGGACTGCTCAAGAAGATCAAGGAAGCAGAGGATAGGGACCTCATCACCTACCTGCTCGACTTTTACAACTATGACACCAGTCCCTATGTACGGGAGAAGCTTGCACATGGCCAGTCCATCGGAAAGACACACTGCCAAGACTCAGTAAATCGCGTCAATATCTATTGGAAGAAGTATTTCAAGAAGAGAACACTTTCCAGTATCACCAGGGATGAGTTGAGAGAGTTTTCACTCTCTTTAAAGAAAAAAGGTCTTGCTGCAGCCACCATCAATAAAGTCATGCTTGCCGGTAAGGTTGCCTTTACTTGGGCCTATCAGGAGGGCTACATTCATACCAACCCCAGCGAAGGGCTCAAGAACTTCGTTGGCAAAGCGAAAGAAAGAGGCATTCTCACCGATGAAGAGAATATCGCCCTCTTTGAACAGGAATGGAAGGAAGAACGATCGTATGTGGGCAACTTGGTTGCCTCCACCTGCGGGCTCAGATCTGGTGAAGTGTTGGGACTCAAAGCTGAGGATATTGGTTTGGATAGGTTGTTCATCCGTCATTCGTACAGTCCCCTCGACGGGTTGAAAACTCCTAAGAACGGTGAACAACGCCAGGTACCGTTGCTTCCTGAAGTCAGAGAAAAACTACTCAGCCTTGCCGAGAAGAATCCTTGGGATGATGGGTTCATCTTCTACAGCGACAAAGCAGACCAGCCGATGGATCACAAGTTTTTAAATGATGGGCTGATGGAGGCCATGATCAAGATTGGCATTTCCAAGAAAGAAAAGGAAGAACGCAATATCGTTTTCCATAGCTGGCGCCACCGATATGCAGCTAAAATGGCTGATCTAGTAGACGCAAGAAGCCTTGGATTAGCTACAGGCCATAAGACGATGGCGATGCTTGAGCATTATGCCAACCATGCTAATGAGAGTCATTTCAAGGCGGTGAGTGAAGCAACAGAGAAGGCTTTCGGACAGGTAAAGTGAAGTACCCTACATACGGGGAGAGAATGACTTGAGACAGCGTTTTTTAGGTCGTTTTCTCCCTGTGATATAGGGAAAAACTTTTGGACATCCAAATTCCGGGGTAGTATGTACTCTAGAGGATGGGACCATAAAAAAGGGGGATTTTATGGCAGGATTGAGAGTAATCTGGCCGGATGCTAAACCAAGCGAAGAGGTGATGAAAACAGTGGAGGACCTAAGACAGAAGGGGAACTTTACGGAGGAAGAACTGGAGAGGCTCAGGCTGTACCTGATGTCGGTGGAGTACAATCCCGGGTATATGGAAGACGCGGTTCTGCTTCACGAAAACAATCCGCGATATTCCGTCGAAGAGTTCTACCAGTTCATACTCGACAACTGAGATCACACACCGAACTAAGATCATTCAGCCTTCTTTGCTTGCCAAATATGGTAGAGAATGCCATAGTAAGCATGAGCATGATCAAGCGATCGTGAATACGCAGAGGTTTCGCCGCTGAACCAGCCTAAGCTAATCAGCGGTTTTTCTTTGAGTATATTAAATCCACCAAATTTGTGTTGCAATTTCATACAAATGCATTATCTTTCTCGTAGTGATACTCCTCTACCCAAGGTAGAAGGAGATGAGGGGCCGGCTAACACCCGGGTCCCTTTTTGTAAATATCTGGGCGAGCTTATACTACCCAATAGTATTCTCTTTGGTTGATGAAAATATCTGAAGACAAAGCTTCAGGTTCAACAAAAAGTACGTTTCTTTCGGTAAGCACCACCTTACGGCACCACTTCCTACAGCTAAGGTGCGGTACGTACAAACCCTTCACAGCTCAACAGGCACTATCTCTTAGCCCAATCCCTGCATCATCGCAATCACTACCGGTCCTGCCAGCAATGAGTAGGACTCTTGCCCTACATCGATAGTATCTGTAGGATGAATAGTGTTGTAAATCTAATTTGACTTCTTGGGCTATTTATAGAATATACATGTCATAATTTACTACCTTTGGAATAACAATCAGTTTGATACCAATCAAATTTCCGATTTTCCCCGAAATACTGATGTCCATACCTATGACTACCCTTAATACAAACATATGGCTATCGGTATATAAATTCAAAGATAATATTATCAATAAATCCGTACATGCTCTATAATACACAATAGTTCTACTTCATTATGCGGCTTGCAAACTCTGATTTAGAGGTCGATGTATGATTGATAAAGGAACGTTTTCCGACAACTACCCTAATGATGAAATTGAACTTTGGCAAAAAAATCAGAAGCTTGTTGATGCATTAAAACAATCGCTCATTTCACTGGCATCGACAGAGTTCGAAAAAGAGTTTGCTCAAGTGATAAATGCTGATGGATTCTATCCTTATTACACACATCAGAGAGTAAAAATACTTTTTATTGCAAAAGAATCTTTGGGCTTGTATGGTAAGGATTACATTGAAGCGCTGTTCCAAGGCATACTATCAAATGATCCAAGAGGAAATCGCAGCTGGAATGAGGATAATCCTGATAAGCCTCCCTACACTAAGGTTTTCACCAATAACAGTGATCCCTTCCATTCAAAAATGCTTTATCTAGCTTACGGCTTGAATAATGATTTTTGTCCGTACGAGGATATGCCCTGGGCTTCAGATATAGGACAGCAACTGTTCGGTAAAAAAGAAGGAGTAGTCTGGGATCATACAGAACCGGGCATTAGTTATGCCTTTATGAATTTTTCAAAATTTGACAATCCATCAGAAACCTCCTATGTTGCTGACGCAACTCGAATACAGACATACTCTCAAATGGTTAAGAGAAGCGAGATAAATTGGTTTGCAAAACAAATCTCATTACTCAATCCAGATCTCATAATTGAAATGAATATCGGCCGTGAGAATGCTGATAGCTTGGGGACGGCTCCTATAGAATGGATCGAAAAAGAGAATGAAAATCTCTGGGTTGGCTATCTTCCTATTGAGGAACAAAAGTATCTGATTCTTGAAACTTGGCATTTCTCAAGACCGGGGAAAAGTTTCAATAAACATTTCTATCCTGGCATTGTTGATGCTTGGAAAAGATACGGAATACAGAAGTCACACTGAAATAATCGCTCTGCATGAGAATAAAATCGGAGGAGGGTCAAAGTGCCGATATCAGATGTATCAATTAAGAATGGTTGGATTCAAGTGTTTGATGAACGAAGCAGAAAAATATCCGAAATGTCTGCGTCCAGAAAAGAAGTGAGAGGCATCGCGTCAGATTTCTTTGTTGTATTACATAACGGCTGGATTGAAACATATGACGAGAAGTGCAAGAAAATCAAGGATATGTCAGCTTCAAATAAGATAGTCAAAGGTGCGTCTGGAACAACATTTCTCGTGCAAGCAGGATCGTATATTCAAACCTATGATATAAATTGTAAGAAAATCAGTGAACGGTATGGAAGCTAGGGCTTCATAGCAACACAAGGATAAAGGTCTTTACGGCATTTATCAGCTAGCTTACGGTCTCATGAATTAACAATTAGTTACAAGCATCTACTTGGATAATTCATATCGATTATAACTGAATCCACGGAAAGCCATTCCGCGGGTATAGTATTATATTTACTTATATAATTTACAATTACATTATTTCCATTTCTAACTGTACCAAAAAAGTGTACCAAAATCTTAAAATTTGCATGATTTTCATACCCTTTCGGGGCATCTTTGCCACCTTCGAAAGTCTATCACCCATCTCGTTACCTGCATTCATGTGTAGTTCCTCATAGTCCAGCATACTTTGCCGTATCAACCTTGGAGGACACTAAAATGAAGGTAAAACCAATTTTCCCAACTGATTTCAAGACTTACGACGATGCCGTCAAAATGGCCTATGGAGAAATTAATACCGTAGATCTCAACACACCCCTTATCAAAGGAACATTTATTTCAAAACGCCTTTGCAGCCTTTTCCCAAGACTCGCATCCAGCCAAGTCCAGCAATTGGCTGCAATGGCTGAGGACAGTCTGGTAAGAGCATGCGGAGAAAATTTTAAAGGAATGGTTCTCCCACTTCCGGTTCATCAAAAGCTATACAGAACCACATCCAAAGAAGAACTAACGCAAATTACCGACAGTATCAGATCTGCTCTTGACCGAGGATGCTGGGATCAATACCCAAACACACCGCCATTCAAGATAAGTGAAAGTTGGCTCAAGGGTTACCGAAAGCTGCTTATGCCATTCACGTTTAAGCCTATACCAAGCAATTTAATCGATGCAGTGAATAAGGCCCTCAATGAAATGGAGGACCAAATCCTCAGATTCACCGAGGACCAGTACCAAAATCACCCGGCCGACTTTTTTGCATTGAATATCATGAAAATCGTAGAACAATACTGTCAGGAAAATCTGCCATGTATGGTATCGGCCTATCCTAACTTCCCGGATGGCAAGGGAGCCTCTGGTTCTGAGTGGGGGCCAGTACTTGCGATAAAATGGTATGCGATACTTCAGGACCATATCAGGAACATCGATGAGACCCAATATCAAAAAGAGCAATACTTACAGCAAGTACTGCAACAGAAAGCTATCTCCGTGGAAACTTTCATGACTCTTGATATTGAGAAAGCCTTGGACCTTCAGAATGAAGCTGAACTTCTTTACCGACAGAGTCTCGAGAAGAAACCACAAACCAAGACACTAGACTCCAAGTATGCAAAGCTGGTTCCTTGGATACGTGGCGAAGAAAACTTTCAGGCATTATGGAAGGTGCTTGTGGAACTAGGATATGTTGAAAATATTGGGTACCAAGAAATTATTAGCAATCATTTCTACCTTGCGGATAAGTATTCCAAGAACAATCGGACAACCACCTCACCGAAAATCAGATGGTACGGTAGCCTTGAAAACTTGATCAGAATGATTGAAAGCCTTGCGGCATCCAATATAATCAGTGTCGCTCCTTTCGAGAAAAAATCTGGTACGCAAACTGCCGGAAACATCAACAACCTCATAGAGAGTCATTTTGCCAATAGTGATGGTGTCGACTACAAGTTGGACGCCATACGAAAGGCAGCACAGCGCAAGAAGAAGCCAGAAGCGAAAATCGACAAGGGTTTCAATGGGAGTGTTTTAAAGACAATTCGATCAATTCACTAAAAAAATAAAGTTTTTTTTACCGGTCATCAATAGCCGGTATTTTTTTGTAAAATTGTCCTACCTAATTTACACCTACTATTGCTTTCATTTATTTTCATTACAATATCTTATGACCTTTCTATAGAAGTTGTCCCACCTTCTGTCCCCCCCATTTCTAGGACAGACTTATTCTCCGTTATCTTCACGATTGTAAGGGTAGCGCACGTTATCCAAACATCAAATTTTAGGAGATAGTTCATGGCCACAAGAACAGAACGGACAACATTGCTCACATACGAAGAAGCAGCGGAAATCCTTCGTATTCACCCGCAGACTCTTAGACAATGGGTTTCTCTCAAGAAGTTCCCGCACCTAAAGATCGGAGCTAACGTCCGCTTCACGCAGGCAATGATTGATCAGTACATCAAGTCCACTTTGGTTGATCCAACATGCGTCATTTCCCACTGCAGCCCAAAGGATTCTCAGGACTGCTCAATGGAGGAAGAGAATGCCTGAGAGCAATAAGAAAAAAAGGTTCCTCACCATCAAGGAATTCTGCGAGGAGGCAAGAATCGGAAGGACTACGCTCCACCGGTATATGAAACAGGGCATCGTACCGTACAGAAAGCTAGGGAATAGGGTCCTAATCTCAGCATCCATACTCGACCAGCTTGATAACACCAAACTCGGAGGCTCGGTATGAAGCGCGATAAAATCCCACTTTCATGTCTTTCCGAACTTTACGATCAATTAGTATCGATGTTCGAACATGCTCCGGACCACGGGAAAATTACTCTTGCGATACATATTCGAGACGGTTTGCCCCAGCGGTTTGAAACTACAAGGGAAGCATCGGTCCTCTTCAATGGAGGTAAAGCGTGAGTCAAGCCACTCATATTAGCCAGCAAAATGGAGCATCTAGCACAAAGAAGATCACTCCCCTGAACAGCATTCGGACATATTGCCTCTGGTGCTGCTGCGACTCAAAGAAGGAGGTCAGGCATTGTCCAGCGAAGAGCTGTACCCTCTATCCCTTCAGACTGGGAAGGAACCCATTCCAGAAGCGAACAGGCCTGACTGATGAAGAGAAACAAAAAATCGCAAAACGCCTAAGGAGTTCAAGAAAGCATGAGAACAACTAACTGGTCCAATGAACCGGGTATCCACTCACAACCATCAGCGATTGTGAATCCCCAAAATCCTACTTCCACAGAAATCGTCGACTTTTTCCTTTCAAGAAAATTCGGGGAAGTGGATTCTCGTACTCGATATGATATGAGGCCTTTGCTTGCAATCATACTTAAAGTCTTGGTTGATAAACACCGCAACCAACAATTGGAAATAGGTTCATTCAATTCACAACTATTTGCTGCACTGCAGAACGCATAAGAGGAGAAATCACTATGGGGAAAAAAATAACTAAACGATACATCCGTCACGACGAAAGTGCCTCTAGGGATGCAAAAATTTTGAGAATGAGAGAGAAATACGGTGCTCGGGGATATGGTCTTTTCTGGGAAATCGCCGAATACCTATTCACGTCTAATGGAAGATCTGAGCTCAACTATAAGGTAATCTCGATTTCGATTGGTGAAGATGTGAGAGCTGTGAGGAACTTCCTGTCCGACTGTATTGAGATATACCACCTATTCGAGTCAGATGGGACAGACTTCTGGTCCAACAGGATCCTATCTCACATAGATCATATTATTGATGTCTCTGTTGAGAGAAGCAAGGCTGGCAGTAGAAGACATAATCAAGATTTTTGTATAAGCAAGCAGGAAAATGATTTAGATACATTTGAAATAGAAAATGATTCTGACAATTGCCATGCAATTGATAAGCAATTGAATAACAAAACGTCTACTATAAATAGAATAGAAATAAATAGAATAGATAATAGTTATAGGAAGAGAAAACAACCAAGAAAATTCACAGAACCATCCATCGAAGAAATTGAAGCATATTGCATTGAACGAGAGAATAAAATCGACCCAATCCATTTTCATGACTATTACGAAGCCAATGGCTGGAAAATAGGAAAGAACCCGATGAAGAGTTGGAAAGCTGCAATCCGAACCTGGGAGAAAAACTCAACCGTGAAAGCTGATAAGCCATCACAGTCATATGACCCGTATGAGAATCTGAGGAGGCTTGGATGAGCATTGAGAAATACTTTATCGGCCAGATTTTCTGGGACCCTTCCATTGCAGGCAGGACAGTGCTGACTCCATCCGATTTTCTCTCAACGCAGGAGCAACAGATTTTTTCATCAATGCAGTCGTTGGTGGATGAGGGAAGCATAATCGATGAGCAGACGGTGTCGAAGAAATCCGGCTTGCCACTCGGGACCATCCTTCCCTTCAAGGATATCAAGGTAATACCGTCTACCTGGGAACATTATCAGAAGCAGATAATCGATGCATCCAGAATCAGGACCATCAAGAAAACTTGCGAGCAGATACTCGCAAGTGAGCTTCCTGCTGATAGGTTGATGGATATGTTTGTCTCGGGAACCGAACAGGCAAGAATCCAACAAATCTTCAAACCCTATCCGCTTTCCCAATGCATCGATGAGAGCATCAAAGCACTGGAGGAACGGGTATCAAGCAAATCCCTTCCCGGGTTGACGACAGGGTTCAGGAGGCTTGATACCGCCTTTGGGGGGTTACAGAAGGGTCGATTGTATTACATTGGGGCAAGGCCATCACAGGGTAAAAGTACCTTGCTGATGAACATTGCAATAAACTCTAAGGTCCCCTGCCTCATTTTCTCTGCTGAGTCCAGCAGGAGGGAATATGCAGACCGGATGATCATCAAGCAAGAAAAAATCAACAGCATGAATTTTTACAATGGCACCCTGACGGAGAAAGATACTGCGAAAGTAGTCCAAGCCAGCAACGAATTGTATCAGCGAGATTACGTGATCATCCATGATGAACCCAACATCTCGTTGAGAAGGCTCATTCAGGTAGCACATGATGCCTACAAGTACTACAAGATCAAAGCAATCTTCATCGACTACATCCAGCTGATTACCTATGGTGATCAGACTCGGGCAAAGAATGAACAGGTCTCAGAAATTTCCAAGCGTCTGAAGCAGTTGGCAAGAGAACTCGATATTCCTGTAATTGCTGCAGCACAGCTTCGGCGGGATGCAGAAGGCAAGCAACCCCAACTCAGCGATTTCTCTGATTCAACGCAGATTGAACGGGATGCCGATGTTGCCATCATGGTTTACCACATTCAAAATGCGACAGTAGACAGAAGTACAGACAAGGAAACATTTCTGCTTATCCAAAAGAATCGTGACGGGCGTCTTGATTATGTGAAGATGAACTATCAACCGGGATACATGCTCTTCGAGGAGGCAAGGGACCAAGCACTACCGCCTAAAGCAAGTTGAGTACATACCCAGTTTGCCCATATCCTTGGGGATTGGTTGCCATCAACAATCCCCTTGAATATGGAGACCCCCCAGAGGTCTACCGACTTTGAAAAGCTGGAAGGTCTACACTTTACAAGTCAATTCTCAGCCTCTACCTATTATATATAGATTGCTCACATGGCTATAACGGTACTGTACGGTATCCTTCAGGCACCGAAAAGCATCAGCAAAATTCCCATATTCTACGTAAAAAACTCACAGCAACCATACCAGGTTAACTCCTGACGCATGTATGCCCAAGCGTCCTAAAAGCATCATATTTTTAGAGGGAATTACTCAATAATGAAGGGTCGTGCAAACTTTGCCTCATGCTCCTTCAAGTAGCACGTAAGAAACAGCATATCTGAGCATGAACCCAGCCTATTCTGAAGCATGTTGAAGATTTCATTATCCATTTGATCCTCGACATCCATCATATAGAAGTATTTACCCTTGACCATCGTCAATGCTCTGATGAAGTACTCCGCACTATCCAACTTCACACTCAGTATGTAATCAAAAAACATATCGATAGGGAGTCCGTCCGCTGAATGATAAAAAGCTTCCTCGATATGCTCTTTCTCAACTTTCTGACCATCATGTTCAGAGAACATCTTGAAACACTCATCCAGAGTCAGAAAAGTATAATCATCGTCTTTTTCAAGAATGATTCGATCAAGCCCGTCTTCTTTCTCAAGCCTTTCAGCAGTCTGTTCTGCCAGCATCCACTTTCTGGACATCGGAGATGCAAATGTGTTTGGTAATGGGTTGTTTTCTTGCTGCATGGCCACGCTCCCTTTGCCGAGTACTATCTTCAATAATACACTACCAGAGACCAAACCAATCACGTAATATGCAGCTTTTTCTGATAAATTGGTTATTCGCTGTTGATGGTGGGTAAGAATCAATCGAGTATTCAAAATTGGGAGGTGTTCTGCTATGTTTAGAGCAAGGAGCAAAGCAGATGATCGACCCGCATTTCCAGAAACTATTCGCCCTT
>Ga0334884_1002098_pt1 | contig 26866 bp, 25 predicted proteins | sample GraSluR1_MG_7_FD_207215 | JGI IMG/M metagenome (GOLD analysis project Ga0334884, IMG submission 207215) | Sludge microbial communities from methane-producing bioreactor in Wageningen University, Netherlands - Granular Sludge_12_05 R1 | ecosystem: Engineered > Bioreactor > Anaerobic >...
TTAAATTAATTTTTCTTATATTAAAAAATAAAAATACATTCAACAATAAACCAAATATTAGGTAATATACGAACAAAATAAACAAAATAAATAATTATCCATCAGCAGGATTTTAGACAGTGCCATTACTTTTATTATATTAGTTAAAGAAGCACTACTTAAATCTGCCTCTCCATTATATCTTGTATTTACTATGTATTCATCAGGATTTAAATTAATTTTAATTCTTGCGATTCCATCTTTGTCTGTTGTTTTAGTATAGTTTACACCATTAATTGTAAAAATAATATTCTTTCCAGAGACTATGTTTCCATTATTATCTTTTAATGTTACAGAATAATAATTTTGATTTCCATGAATCATTTCCATATTATTTCCAATTAGCATACTATCTTTTATATTAATATTGTTTAATCCAGAAAGGTTGTCAATTGAATATTTAACAGTATATAAATTAGGATTTAAATTAATATTTAATTTAGCAGAACCATTTTCATCTGTAACTATTATATATGTTCTTCCATTTATTTCAATAGAAATATTCTTTCCAGCTATTGGTCTATTTAAAGAATCATAATACATTACTTTAAAAGATTCTTTTAATCCATATGCAATATTCAAATCAGAAGCATATAAGTAAGGTTGTCCATGAACATAGATAGTTCTGGAATATTGATTTGATTTGTACTTTGAATTACTGTCTAATTTATAAGATACTTGATATATTCCTTGATATAAGTTAATAGTAATGAGAGCAAGACCATTTTCATTTGTTTTTCTCAAATAATCTATTCCGTTTATATTAAAAATAATATTTTCATTTTTAATTACTTTGTTATTACTATCAGTTAACAAAACTTCATATGCTTTACCAGAACCATAATTCATTGTTAAATCTTCACCAGTTAAGTTCATTTCTTTTTTAACAACGTTTAATAAACATTCATTTTCAAATGAAGAATAATTATCATCTCCTTTAAAAGAATATTTAATTAAATAATTACCTTCTAATAAATTAATTGTCAACCCAGCAACACCATTTTCATCTGTTAATCGTGTATAGTTTACGTCATTAATAGAAAATATAATATCTTTATTGGATAATGGTTTATTATAAGAATCAAACAATTTTACATTGAATTTTTCTTTTTCATTATAATGAATTGTAGTTTCATTTTTTGAAATAAGTGTAGATTCTTTATTTTTTTCATGATTTGTATTTTCATAATCTGTAATTTCTTGATTTGAATTTATATATTCATAAGATACTTTGTTGATATCATTTTCTTCTACATTAAAGTTAGTATTATCATCACTTACATTTTCTGCAGCAGAAATAGTACTAATACTAATAAATATTCCAAGAATTATTAATATCATTAAGTTTCTCTGTATCGAAATTATTTCACCTCAATATATATCTAAATATCATTACATATTTTATGCAATGTATTTATTTCATTATTTTTTAATTTTATATAAATGTTTGTAATCTTAAAAATACTGTTAATTAGATGTTATCTTTAATAATTAACACTAATATTTTATTTTTTACTAAAAATAACAGAATTTAGTTTATTTTATTAATAAATTACAAATCTAGTTTAAGATTATTTTCTAAATTGTTTAATATTATTATATTTTTCATAAGGCTTTGTTTTTGAGTCCTAAAGGGTATAATGGGGAATTATATCTTATTAAATTTTTTTTAACTATATTGGACAATTCACAGAAAAATTAAATATTTTAACTATTTTTTATACAATTTAGCTATTCTATAAGCTATTTTTATTTATTTTTTATTTTTAAGTGTCGGACAAAAATACCTTTTTAAAGAAGATGTTTCTTCAAATCTCAAACAAATGATTAATCTATCGTTTTAAGAAAATGATTTTGAATTTTGCCCAACTCTCTTTTTTACTTAAAAAAAAGTTTTTATTATTTAATTTAAATAATTTTAGAAAAATAGTTTATACTTAAAATTCATATCATTATTATATGGAGATATAATGTTAATAAAACATAAACATATTAATGAGTCTTTTGAGTATGATGGTAGTCAAATCAATCCTTTTTGGGCATTTGAATCTTTAAATATCAAAGGTTCTTCTATTATTTCATGGATAGGCTCAATGAATATAAAAAATGATAACTTAAAAGATTTTGAAGATATTGGATTAGATATTAAATCTAATAAAATGGTTCATTTTATAGTTGAATTTTTTGATGTTCAACCAGCTAATATTGAGATAGCTTATCTTCGCCAAAGATTACTTGTTATGATTTTTGGAGAAGAGTTGTATAAAAATAATATTTCATTTACAAGAGAAGGTGATGATATTTATATAAATGGGGATAAGCTAAGTGTTTCAATTGCTAGTGCATCTGTTAGTTCAATGAAAATACATTTTGCCTTGAACCTTTATAGTGAAGGGACTCCTGATGATATTGAGACAATAGGTTTGTTTGAAATTAAAGATTCTAATGATAATTATTTATTTAATGAAGAAAATATTTTTAATCTAATTAATAATGTTGCAAATGATTATATTTTGGAATTAAATTCAATAAAAGAAGATATTTGTAAAACAGACATGTTATAGAGGTATTTAAAATGATAATAACAGTTAATGGCATTAATGCAAATTTAAGATTTTCATCAGCACACTTTATTCCAGGTCACGATTCTTGTGGTTTTATACATGGTCATTCATATTTTGTAGATATAGAAATCGAAGGGGATAGGTCTGGTGAATTTGATTTTGTTGTAGATTTTAAAGATATTAAAAGTAGTGTTAATGAAATTTGTAATGAATTAGATCATAAATTAATAATTCCTATTTTTCATGAAATGATTTCTTTTAAAGATTTTGATGAAAATTCTATTTCTGTTGAAAATTTAGAAAAAAGAAATAGTGTATCCTTTAAAATTGGGGAAAAAGGTTATACAATCCCTACAAACGATTGTAAATTTTTACCATTAAAATATAGCTCTGCAGAAGAACTTTCAAAATATTTCACTGAAAATTTAGTAGAATATTTAGAAAAAAAATATAATAATTTAAATTATGTTTCTGTTGGAGTTAATGAAGGAATTGGTCAAGGAGCTATTTTTAAAAAAATACTTAGGGATTAATAATGAAAGCACCAATATACGAAATATTTTCAAGTATTCAAGGTGAAGGCCTTTTAATTGGTAAAAGGCAGATTTTTGTTAGATTCACAGGGTGTAATCTCGATTGTAATTATTGTGACAGTGAAAAAAGCCGTTTTGTAGAAAATGGATATCTTTTAACTGTTGATGAGGTAATTAAAAAAATTAAAGATTTATACTCTGATGATCTGGATTCTATATCTTTTACTGGAGGAGAACCTACTATCTATTTTGATTTTATTAATGAAGTAAGTTCTAAAATTGATTATAAAATAATGATTGAAACAAATGGTACTTTACCTGAAAATATTGATAAATTGAATAAGATTGATTATGTATCCTTAGATATTAAATTACCAGAGCATTTCAATGATTCTTCTTTTGAAGATATTTTTCGAAATGAAATTAAATCACTAAACTTATTAATGTCAAGGTCAATAAATGTATATTGCAAATTAGTTGTGTTACCTTCAACAAAAATAAATTCATTTGAGACTATTATTAAAAGATTATCAAAAGATGTTTTAAATAATAAAGAACTTCAAATTATTATCCAACCATCAAGTCCTATTAATGACTGGAAAAATCTAAATTCTCATTTATTTAGATTTTCTGAAATAGTTGGTAAATATTTTGAAGTTTCTATCATTCCTCAAGTTCATAAATTTTTGAATATAGAGTAATGAGTTTTCAATGGAATTTTTAAGGGTAATATTTTGAACATTTAGAGGTGCAGAAATGAAAGATAAAAGTGCTATTAATTTAAGAAAATCAAGAGAAAGAGATTCAATTGAACATCAAAGTAAAATTTCTGATAATGATGGTGACATAATAAATTTAGCTAGTAAAGATGTTGTCACAATCCCTCCTAGTAAAAGTATTAAAGAAACAGCAGAAACAATGGGTGAATATAATTTTAGAAGATTACCTGTTACTGATCCAGGTTCTGGAAAAATATTAGGTATTGTTACTGTAATGGATATTTTAGACTTTTTAGGTGGTGGACAAAAATTTAAAATTATTCAAAATAAATATCAAGATAATTTCTTAGCAGCTATTAATGAACCTGTAAGAGAAATAATGACTAAAGATGTTATTTGTATTTCAAATAAGGATTCTATTTCTAAAGCTCTTGATATCATGTTAAATAATGAAGTTGGTGCGATTCCTATTTTAGATGGTGATGAAAAAATAGTTGGTATTGTTACTGAAAGAGATTTTTCATTATCTCTTGGTGGTGTTTTAACAGAAGAACTTGCAGAAGATGTTATGACTAAAAATGTAATTACTACCACACCTGGAACACCTATTGAGAGTGCTTCTAAAATAATGGTTAGAAATAGACTTAGAAGAATACCTATTGTTGGGGAAGATATTGAAATTGCAACTACATCTAATGATAAATTATTGGGTGTTGTAACTGCATCTGATATAATTAAATTTTTCAATGATAAAGAGTTATTTGAGAAAATGACTTCTAATACTGCTTCTGATGTATTGGATAAAAAAATATCTGAAATTATGGCTACTTCTTTAATTAATGTAGATCCTTTAACTAGATTAGGGGATATTTGTCAAATTTTTAAAGATAAAGATATAGCTGGAGTTCATGTTGTTAAAAATGATGAATTACTTGGAATCATAACTGAAAAAGATATTTTAAAAGCTATAAAGAATTAATTTACATTAATATTATAATTTGAAGGTGATTAGCATGGAAGTTAAAAATTTAATGTCTGAAAACTTAATAACTATTGATAAAGATCAAAGTTTATCAGATGGGCTAAAATTATTAAGGAAACATAAAATTTCAAGATTACCTGTGGTTAATACTAATAAGAATAATCAGAAAGAGTTAGTTGGTATTGTTTCTGAAAGGGATATTGCTCGAAAATTGGGGTCTTCTAAATATGGTTCTATGCCTCCTTCAAGATTTCATATTTCTTCTGTAATGGTTAAAGATGTTGTTACTGTTAATGAAAATGTGGAATTATCTGAAGTTGCTAGTCTCATGCTTGAAAAACAAATTGGATCTCTTCCAATAGAATCTAATGAAAACATGGTTGGTATTGTTTCAAAAGCAGATTTTGTTTCATTATGCACTACTAAGGCTTTTGAAAAAATTAGTGTAGAAGAAGTTATGAAAACAGATATTAAATCAGTTTCTTCTGATGAGCGTTTAGTTCATGCTAGAAGGATTTTAATAGATTCTAAAATTGGAAGATTACCTGTTATTGATAGTGGTGAAATTGTTGGTATTTTAACTTCTAAAGATGTTATAAGATGTCTTATAGCATTTAGGAAAAATGTTCCTGAAAAACATCAATCTGCACAAATCAAAAACATAGTTGTTGAAGATATAATGTCTACAAATATTAAAACTATTTCACAAGAGGATAATATTGCTGATGTGGCAAATATTTTAATTGAAACAGGATATAATGGTCTTCCTGTTGTGGATGATGATGAAAATATAGTTGGAATCATAACTCAAACAGATTTACTCAGACTTCTCTAAATTCTTTTTTGTTTTTTCTTTTTTTGGAGTTGTTTATAATTGATAAAATAGCTTTTTTAGGTCCAGAGGGTACTTTCACTCATGAAGCTGCTTCTAAAATTACAAATAATTTAATTTCTTATTGTTCTATTCCTGCAGTTATGGAGTCTATTCAATCAAATAAACATTTAAAAGGGATTGTTCCTATTGAAAATTCCATTGAAGGCCCAGTAGGTATTACTTTAGATTCTTTAATTCATAAATTTGATTTAAAAATAAATGGGGAGATTATTCTTCCTATTAATCATCATTTACTTGGTAAATCAGCTGATAATTTGTTGACAATTACTGATGTTTACTCTCATCCTCAAGCATTAGCACAATGTCAGTCTTTTATAAACGATAATAAGTTTAGAACACACCATGCTTTAAGTACAGCTTCAGCAGCAAAAAATATTTTAACTATGGATAATAGTGGAGCTATTGGAACATCAAAGGCTGCTGAATTATATGATCTAGAAATAATTAAATCTAATATTCAAGATGCTGATAATAACCAAACAAGATTTATTATCTTAGCTAAAAATGATCATGAAATTACAGGTTTTGATAAAACTTCAATAGCTTTTTCTATTTTTGAAGATTATCCTGGTCAACTTTATAATATTCTTGGAATCTTTGCAAAAAACAATATAAATTTAACTAAAATCGAATCTAGGCCATCTAAAGAAGGTTTAGGTAAATATGTTTTTTTTATTGATTTTTTAGGCCATAGAAATAATAAAAATATTAAAAAAATATTATATGAAATTAATAATAAAACTCCATTTACAAAAGTCTTAGGTTCATATCCCATTAATAAATATTGATTTTTTAAAATTAAAATTTTAATAGTATCATAAACTATAAATTAATGTAGTTATAAAATACTATTTAATTAAAACTTTTTTCTATAAAATGTGGTATAATATGAATGATGATAGGAAAAAACTTATTGGAGTCATGAATAATTTAAAGGCAGATTATAAAGCTGGAAAAATTTCTCAAGACAAATTTAAGTATTTATATACTAAATATAATGAAAAACTAAAAGCTATGGAGTATAATGCTAAGAAAAATAGTCATAAGAATACTAATTATAAAAATATTAAGAATTCTGATGAAAATAGATTGGAAAATGAAAAACTTGTAAAAAAGTATATTGTTGATCCTAAACGTAATGCTGGTGAAAAAGTTGCTGTTCCTTCTTCAAATAAAGGAAAATTTAGTTTTTTATTAATTTTTATCTTAATAATTGCATTTTCTACTGGTATTGCATTTGGAATTTTTAATTTTGATTTCAAAGATGTGTCACTTACTAATGCTGCAGCTATTGTGGAAGATTCAGCTTTTCCTGATATTAAAATGGTAAATACTACTGTTATTAAAAATACAAGTAATACTAATCAAAATAGTAATTCTGATACATCAAACAATAATCAAGTAATAAATCAAGATAGTAGTGGTAGTAGTTCAATTGATTCATCTTCATATAATACTGATCATGGTTCTTCCAATGGTAATTCTCCTAGTCCTACACCTGAACCTAGTCCTGAACCTACACCTGAACCTAGTCCTGAACCTAATCCAAGTCCAGAGTAATAAGTGAGTTAATTTTTAACTTTAATTGGGTGAATATATGAAAAAATATTTATTAATAATTTTTGTAATATTGGCAGTGATTTTTGTATCAGGTTGTTTGGGGGAGAATGTGGATGATAAGAATTCCTCTGAAGTTCAATCAATTTCTAAAGGTGGTGTTCTTTTAAAATATCCTTCTAATTGGGTTGTTTCTGAATCAACTTCAAATCATTCTTTACTTTCTGTTTCAGCAGCTGATTCTATTGATTCTTCTAAAGTCGGTCAAGTAAATGTTAATGTAGAAGAAAAAGAATTAACAAGCCCTTTGGATACCTTTGTTAATCAAACATCTGCTTCATTAAATAATGATCCTTCTTATGATTTAATTTCTACAGGTGGTGTTAAGGTAGCAGGTAAGGATGGTATTGAAGTTATTTATAAATCTGATGTAAATGGGACTATGAAAATGCACAAGGCTGTTTGGTTTGAAAATAATGGTAAAGCTATTGTTGTTTTATGTAGTGCCCCTGAAAATCAATTTGAAGATAATTTGAATATTTTTAATTTTATTATTGGTAATATTCAAATAAGTTAGGTGGTTTTATGAATATTGTATTGTGTGTTACTGGAAGTATAGCTGCAACAGAAACTATTAAATTAGCTAGATTATTTAGACGTAATGATATTAATGTTAAATGTTTTATGAGTGAATCAGCTTCTAAAATTATTCATCCTAATTCATTAGAATTTGCAAGTGGTCAAGAAGTTGTTTTAGATTTAACAGGGGATATTGAACATGTTAAATATGCTAAAAAAGATTTAATTCTTGTTGCACCAGCTACTGCAAACACTATTAGTAAATTTGCTTATAAAATAGCTGATAATCCTATTAGTACTTTATTAATAACTGCTCAAGGTCATAACACTCCTATTTTATTTGTACCTTCTATGCATGATTCTATGTTTGATACTATTCACGAAAATATTGAAAAAGTTAAAAATGAAGGAGTTCATTTTGTTAATCCACGTATGGATGAGGGGAAAGCTAAATTTCCAGATATTGATGATATTTTATTAGAATCTTTAAGACTTATTAATTTAAATAATCTTAATGAGTGATATTATTTCAAAAAATAGCTATTTTAAAAAAATTGCTGGAAAAAATATTTTAATAAGTCTTGGTGGAACTTATGAATCTATTGATCCAGTAAGAGGGATATCTAATAAATCTTCTGGTAAAATGGGTTTAGAATTAGCTAAAGAAGCATATATTAGAGGAGCTAATTTAACTCTTGTTGTTGCTAATGTTTCTGTTAAAATTCCTTCTATTTTTACTGTGATTAAAGTTGAATCTAGTAGTGAAATGAATAAAGCTATTTTGGATATTGTTTCTGATTTTGATATTTTTATATCAACAGCTGCTGTTTCTGATTTTTCACCTAATGATGCTAATAATTTTAAGATTTCTTCTTCTAATGAACTATCTATAGCTTTTAAACCAACTGTTAAAATCATTAAAGAAATTAAAAAATTAAATCGAGAAATTTTTCTTGTTGGTTTTAAAGCAGAGTATGATATTTCAGAAAATCAAATGATTGATTGTTGTAAAAAACAGATCGAAATGGCTGGTACAGATTTAGTTATAGCTAATGATTTATGTCATGAGGGTTGTGATTTTGGTTCTGATAATAATGAAGTTCTTTTAATAGATGAGGATATAGAAAAAATTAATCTTTCTTCTAAACAAGAAATAGCAAAGATTATTTTTGATAAAATTTCTAAAAAGCTCTGATTCTTAAATATTAAATTATTGATTTTCTTTTTGTTTATTTTGGTGGTACTTCTTTTCTTTTTAATATTATTATTTAATTTTTTAATTATTAAAGAGCTTTATTCAATAAATCATTTTTTTATTTTCAATATATATCCGTGTGTTTTTATAAACTAACATGTTTTAAAATTTTGGCTTTGTAGAAATCCTTTTTATTGTATTTGTGTTAATCGATGTATGTTGTAAATTGTGTTTTTGAGTTTGGTTTCTTTATTTGATAGTTTGATGCTTCTACTTTTATTTATTTCGCTGACTAATCTTTTTATAACACTGAACACACTTTCAACATTGTTTCTTTTCTGTATATTTTGTGCTGAAATATTGTTTGACTTTTAATCTGTATTTTACTTTTTTAGCTCTTTTCAATGGTATTTGGTCAAATGCATTTATTATCTTCGTTTATGTATTTTTTGTGGTTTCTGTATAGTATGTTCTATCTGTTATAATATATTTTTGTTTGTTATTTCTTTGTTTTTTTAATAGAATTGATTGCAAATTGTGTATCATATTTTTTGGTTTTTTTGTGTTTGGTAATTGAGTATTAAACGAATTTTATATTGATTGTAATATTTTTTTTTAATGTAACTTTTTCTTTCTTGCATATTATTGCATAATATTTATTGGCATGATCATTTGTGAATCCAATTCCGTCTAATGCTATGTTTTTGGTTTTGTTTTCTTTTCCATTAAATTTAGTTAATTTATTTTCTTTAAAACTTCTGTAGGCATTCTGTTGAAGATTTTTTTGTATTGTAGTGCTTTTTTGATATGTAATAATTTCTTTAATTGATCAGATAAGTCTATTATACAACTTATTTCGCGATATGTTAATTTTAAGTATATTTTTAATGTTAATATTGTGAATAATGATGGTTGGAAGTATAAATGATTATAAACAGTTGGAATATTTATTTAAACTTCTTTTTGCATAGTTATTAGTGGCAATAATGAATTTTATAAGGTTATTTTTATTTTTATTTTTATTGTTTTTCTTTGATTTTGAATTTTTTTTAATGTATTTTTTTACAGGTTTTTCAAAGTTAAAATCTGAAAGGTTTAGTTGCTTTGAAGTCAAACTATTTAATGGAGAATATGTATTTTTGCATTTCATATCAATATATATTCTTTGTTTTAATATTTATATCATTTTTCTTAGTAATTTTAAAATTAATAATATTAAATGAATACTTAGGAAATATAACGAAGATTAAAAGCAGTATTTTCAATGAATAATTATTTATATTTCAAAAAAATTAAATATTAAATTCTTAAAAAATTAGGGTTTCTACAAAGTCATTTTATATTAAAAATAATTTCTTAATTACTTATAAATTTCTTTTATTCATTGTTTTGAGTAATACTTTTTTAAGAAAACAAGGATAAATAGCTTAACAATTGAATAAATATAAATTAATAAATTTTTATAAAAATATTGAAAATAAATCTTTAAAAATTAGTATTTTAAAAAAATAAGTTCATTCCTCTAGACTATTACCAATGTGGAGTGATTATGAGAGTGAATTCATCTAGAGGGAATATTGAACTATTTTTTATATTTGCATTAGCAATTATTATATTTGTCTTTAGGGTATAAAAAGCTATCACTAGTAATACTTTTTTACTATTTTTTTCTTAATAATACTTTTTTGTTTTTATTGTTTATAACTGGAAATATGGATTGTAAAAGTTGATTTTTATTTAAAAACTTTTTTCAACTAAAAAACAAATATGATCTTTTTCGTAAGGTTCTAATTTAACTTTTTCAGTGATTTTAAAACCTTTTTCTTTTATTTTTTTCTCTTCTTCTTTAAAAACCTTTTTTGGTTTTAATGAAACGTTTATACTCCTTGCTTTAAGCATAAAAAGACTTTTACAATCATCTTTTAAATATAAATTCATATTATCCATAAACAATTCACTTTGTTTTGCTTGTGCAACATCACAGTATAAAAAATCAATATTTTCTAATAAATTTAAATAAGTTTTTGGTTTTCTTGCATCTGCTAATATAGGTGCTATATTTTCCCGTTTACTAGCTAAACTTATTAGTTTTTTCATAGATATTGGGGAAAATTCAACTCCATATATCATTCCTTTTTTTATAATGTCTGATATGTGGGAAATTGTTGTTCCTGTTGATGCTCCAAGATATAATACTTTATAATCTTCTTTTAGATCTATATTAGTTAATCCATTTAATAAAGCAGCAGCTAACTTTGATCTATATGGGTTCCACATTCTATACTCCAAATCTTTTTCTTGATATAATTGTTCCCCATATACTTTTATTCCAGGGTTTAAATTCTCTGTAGCTATTTCATCATCTTTTAAATAAATCTTCATTTTAATCCCTTTCTTTTTTTCTTTTTAGAAGTTTTGTTACTTTTTCTTTTAGCAAATGGATTGTCTTTTTCAATTTTTTTTACTTCTTTTAAAAATTTATTATTAATTTCTGAATCAAATTCTTTAGAGTAAACATCTTTTCGAATAGAAAGAGATATTTTTAATGATAATTTTTTAGCTATCTTTCCTCTATTCCACCATTTACTATTTCTAACTTTAGGGTGTTGAAATATTAATCCATGTTTTGGAGGATCTGCTCCAGTTTTTAAATGTCTAAATAAAGCTTTTTCAGCACCCATTATTTGAATTGTTCCAGAAGGATAACTGGCTAATTTTTCTAAACCCCCTGCATGTGATATTAATTTTGCTCCTAATGAATGTCCAACTAAATTTGTTAAATTAGGTGCTAATGATTTCATTTTTTTATTGATGTATTCTTCAGTTTTTTTTCTTGTTTTTTGAAGTGAATAAATGGATTTTGCAAAATCATTTAAAATAGCTATATTTTCAGGATTAATAGTATCTTCTAAGTCTATAAAATCATCTGTTATATGATTATTTTCTATAATATCTTTTTTATCTTTATTTTCAGCTATTAATTTAATATATTTTTCATTACTTGTTATTGAATCTAATTCTGGAAAATATAATGAATACCAATCTCTCATCCTCTCAACTAATTTATTTATAGATTCATCAATATCATCAATAGAATTAATTGATTGTATGAGGTATTTATCTTCAGTGTTTAATTCATTTTTCACTTTATAGCTTGCAAGTTCTCTGTAGCTTTTAGTAAATTTTTTAGGATATTCGTAGTTAATTTCATTAAGTATTTTTTCTAAGTTGTTTCTTAAATATTTACCTCCTTTATTTGGAATTTCTAGAGTTACATTATTCCATTTATTGTAATTTGATTTTTTTGATTGGGATTCTATTGAAATCAAATCATATTTTTCATGAATTTTTTCGATTAAATTTATTTCTTCTTCTGTTATCTTTTTATCAGCAATTTCTTGTAATTTTTCTAAACGTTCAGGTTCATCAAATAATCTGTAGTTTACTATGTTTTGAGATTCATCAATAGCTATAATACCTGCAACACAATATGTAATATAACAATTCATATTCTTTTATTTTATTTTTATTGATTATAAATTATTTTATTTTACAAAGTTTTAAATTAATATAAAATAATATATATTATTACTTTATTTGTTTATAGGTGGATTAATGTTAAAAACAAAATTTTGCAAAATAGCTCTTGAAAACCCTTTATTTTTAGCTGCAGGAGTTTTAGGTAGTAATGCTTCTTCTCTAAATTGGGCTTTAGAATCTGGTGCTGGTGGTGTAGTTACTAAATCTTTTTCTAAAAATCCTAATGAAGGTTATAAAAATCCAACAACAGTTGCTGTTGAAGGAGGAATTATTAATGCAATAGGCCTTTCAAATCCTGGTGTTGAAGTATTTAAAGAGGAGTTAAAAAGGATTAATTCTTCTAAAGAAAATGGAATATTTGCATCGATTTATGGTTCTACTCCTCTTGAATTTTCTGAAATTGCAGGAGAAATTGAAGAATTTGTAGATGCTATTGAATTAAATATTTCTTGTCCTCATGCAATGTGTGGTTATGGATCATCAATTGGTGAAAATCCTGATTTAACTTATGAATTTGTTAAAGCTGTTAAAGACAATGTATCTATTCCTGTTATTGCAAAATTAACTCCAAACGTAACTGATATTACTAAAATAGCTATTGCTTCTGAGAAAGCGGGAGCTGATGGTGTGACACTTATAAATTCTTTAGGTCCTGGGATGAAAATTGATATTAGCACTGCTAAACCTATTTTATCTAATAAATTTGGAGGAATGAGTGGTCCAGCTATTAAACCAATAGCTATTAAATCAGTTTTTGATGTTTATAAATCTGTTGAAATACCGATTATGGGTGTTGGTGGAATTTCAAATTATCTTGATGTAGTTGAATTTTTATATGCAGGAGCTAGTGTAGTTCAAATTGGTACAAGTATTATGGATCATGGTCTTGAAATTTTTTCTAGAATTTCTAAAGATTTAGAGAATTTTATGAAAGATAATGACCTTAATTCAATTGATGAAATAGTTGGATTAGTTCATAAAGGTGGTTTTCAATGAAGAATGTTCCAAATGTTTTAAAAATTAGAGATATTATTTATGAAACACCCTCTGTTAAAACTTTTATTTTTGATTGGGATATGAAAATAAATGGAATTCCAAAACCTGGAGAATTTGTAATGGTTTGGAATTTTAAAAATGAAAAACCAATGGCTGTATCTTTTATTGATAAATTCAATAATAAAATTGGAATTACTGTAAAAAATGTTGGAGAATTTACTGATGATATTCATAAATTATCTATTGGTGATAAATTGGGTATTAGGGGTTTTTATGGTAATGGTTTTAACACAGATTTAACAGATAAAAAAATACTAGCTATTGGTGCTGGTGTTGGAATGGGTCCTATAAAAGCTTTTGCTTTGGATTCAATTTTAAAAAATTTAGATTTAGATATTTTAATAGCTGCTGTTACTAAAGAAGAGTTATTATTTGTTGATGATCTTAAAAATAAAGGGTTTAATGTTTCAACTTGTACAAATGATGGAACTTGTGGTTTTAAAGGTTATGCAACAGATAAAGCTATTGATTTACTTAAAAATAATAATTATGATGAAGTGATTGTTTGTGGTCCTGAGGGTATGATGATAGAAATTTTTGATTTATTTGAAAAACATAATATCAATGGGCAATATTCTATGGAAAGATATATGAAATGTGCAATAGGTATTTGTGGACAATGTTGTGTTGATAATACGGGTTGGCGAATTTGTGTTGAAGGTCCAGTTTTCTCAAGTGAAGATTTAAAAAAAATTAATGAATTTGGAAAATATAAAAGAGATGCAAAAGGCACTAAAAAACATTATTAGTTGATTTTATGAATAAAAATATTATCGAGTTAATTACAAATCAATCAGTTATTATACTGATTTTACTTATTATTTCTATAGTTACACTAATGCCTGTTTTTAATATGTTAATATTAGGGGCAATCATTGCTTATGGTGTTAGGCCAATAATATTTAAAATAAAATCAAAAGTAAAATATAATTCAATAGCTATTTTATTTACGATATTAGTATTTGTTGTTCCTTTGATTTTATTAATTATATATGTTTTCTCAGCAATAGGTTCGATTTCTTTTGATCTTATTAATTCTAATTTAGAATTTAGTCAATTGAATATTGAATATATAATTAATCATATAACTCAATATATTCCTATAAACCAAGTTCAGATTACAAATAATATTTCTTCTTTTATTTATGATTCACTTAGTGATGTATTACACTTGATTGCAAATTATGCAATAAAAATTGCTCAAAGAATACCTTTTCTTGCTCTTGAGATTTTTATTTTAATTGCTTCTATATTTTACTTTGCAAGAGATGGAGCTAAATGTTATGAATTTGTAAAATCAATTGTTCCAAAGGAAAACATGTCTTTTTTCAATACATTAACTGAGCAGATAGAAAATGTATTAGTTAGTATTTTCTATGGACATTTTTTAACTTCACTAATAATTGGTATTATTGCATTTGTTGGATATTTCATATTGGGTTATCCTTATGCTTTATTTTTAGGTATATTAACTGGAATTTTCCAATTAATCCCTATAATGGGTCCATGGCCAATTTATTGGATATTAGCTATTTTAGATTTTATTAATGGAGATTATATTAGTGCTGTTATTGTTATCTTATTTGGTTTTGTACTTAGTTTAAGTGATGTTTATATTAGGCCTGCTTTAACCAGTCAACATACAGACATACATCCTTTGGTTTTACTCACAGGTTTTTTAGCAGGTCCATTAGTATTTGGAATGATGGGGTTAATTTTAGGGCCGCTTATTCTTGGAATAACTTATGCAGTTATTAAAGCATATAAGATAGAGAAAAATGAGGTTGTATAATGGAGAAAATAAAATCAACCATTTTAGATATAGATTATATTACCCATAAAAATAAACCAGTTATTCGTCTTTTTGCAAAAGAGATAAATAATGATAAACAAAGAGAAATTATTGCATTAGATGAAAGTTTTGAACCATATATTTATATTTTACCTTCAAATGATTCTAAAGATATTGAAAAAGATTTAGAAGAGGATTTTGATATTATAAATTTAGAATGGGTTATAAAAAAAGACTTTCAAATAGAAAAAAAAATTTTAAAAGCTATTTTCAAACACCCTCAAGATGTTGCAAAACACAGAGATTCAATTCGTAAATTAGACTCAGTTAAAGATATTAAAGAAGCAGATATTCCTTTTTATAGGAGATATTTAATTGATAATGATATAATTCCTATGGATGAAGTAGAATTCTCAGGTGAATTTATAAACTCTTATGAAACAATCAAATCAAAAGATAAATCATTAAAAATATTAAAACTTAATAAAGCTCCTCAAAAGCTTCAAAATAAATATCAAAAGTTTAAAATATTAAGTTTTGATTTAGAAGTAAGGAATCCTAATGGTATGCCTAATTCTAGTAAAGATCCAATTATAATGATAGGATTAGCTAGTAATTTTGGTTTTGAGAAGGTGATATCAACAAAAAATAAAATTAATTCTTCAAATAATTCATTCATAGAAACAGTTGAAGATGAAAAAACAATGATTGAAAGATTTGTTTATTATCTTAAAAAACACAATGTTGATATAATTGTAGGATATAATTCAGATAATTTTGATTTTCCATATATTAAAGAAAGAGCTAAAATAAACAATGTTGAATTAGATTTAGGTGTTGATGGATCAGGTATCAAATTTATAAGGCGAGGTTATGCAAATGCTGCAGCTATTAAAGGTTTAATTCATGTAGATCTATATTTAGTCATGAGAAGATACATGGCATTAGATAGATATACTTTAGAAAGAGTTTATTTAGAGCTATTTGGGGAAGAAAAAATAGATGTTCCTGGAGATAGAATTTGGGAATTTTGGGATAGTGACTCTGATGAATTAGATAAGCTATTTGATTATTCACTAGACGATGTTGTATCTACAATTAAAATAGCTGAGCAGATTTTACCATTAAATTTAGAACTTACTCGTATTGTTGGTCAACCATTATTTGACTTAAGTCGTATGGCAACAGGTCAACAAGCAGAATGGTATTTAGTAAAAGAAGCTTATAAAGATAATGAAGTTGTACCAAATAAACCTGCAGGAATAGATTTATCAAATAGGGATGATAATGAAGGAGGATATGTGAAAGAGCCAGAAGTAGGATTACATGAAAATCTTGTTCAATTTGATTTTAGAAGTCTGTATCCTAGTATAATTATATCTAAAAATATTTCTCCTGATGTTTTGGTTTTAGATGATGTTGAAAATTTAAGTAATTACTATGTTTCACCAGAACATAGTTATAAATTCATGAAAAAACCTAAAGGATTTATTCCTTCTGTTATTGGAAATGTTTTAAATGAGAGATCTAAAATCAAAAAACAAATGAGAGAAACAGATGATGAAACTCAAAAAAAATCCCTTGATGTGCAACAACAAGCATTAAAAAGACTTGCAAATACAATGTATGGGATTTACGGATTTTCACGATTTAGGTGGTATTCTTTTGAATGTGCTCAAGCTATTACTGCATGGGGGAGAGAATATATTAAAGATTCCATGAAAAAAGCAGAAGAATATGGATTTAAAACAATTTATGCAGATACTGATGGATTTTATGTAAAATTCGATTCTAATTAAGCTTTATTTTTAAAAAAAGAAAATTTAATTAGAATTTATTTAATTATATTTGATATTTTTTCTTTTTTTCATCTAATATTACAAAAAATTCATTAATACTATCAATAAATGGAGCTATAACTTCTTTTTTAAGACTAGAATATAAAATTATTTGATAAGTATTCATCTTATTAGTTGAATAATTTAGTACTTCTTCTTCATCATTCATGTATCTCAGGAAATTATAATATCCAAAATCACTAAAATACATTAAATCCATGTTTTTTTCTTTATATTGGATTAAAACTTTGGAATCCGCATAATGTTCTTTAAAATCTTTGTTAGTTAATAATTCATCAATATTTTCATAAGTATTATATTTAAAAGCCATTACATGAGAAAGTAATTCAGATATATGTATTTTGTCATCTATACTATCTATCCTTTTATCAAAAGAAATATATTTTTTAAGGGTCTCTTCATTTAAACCTTCTCTTTCTTTCGGAAAATTATTGTGGGGCAAATTGTAGGTATAAGTTTTTAATTCGTGGTATTGGTTTGTTATTCTTTTTATAATATCTCTTAAATCTTCATCAAAACGATATAAATCTTTATTATCTATATTCAAAAAAACTTTCACTAAATTATAATTAAAACGAGCATTTAAATTATTTTTGATATTAAAATTTTTTAATTTTTTATGGTAATTTTTACATAAAAAACTTGGTTTTTCAATATCAATTATATCATCCACATCGCTTAATAGATTTATAAAACAGTCTTTTTTAATTTCAAAATCATTTTCAACCATATCTCTTTTTGTTAACCAATATATAAAAATTAACATAGTTGAATTTAGTAATATGGTTATTAACCATCCTACAGAATCACCAATATAATTTAATGATTCAAAATTAATATATTGGCTATTTTTTGAGAAAATTATTCCCAATAATAATAAGATTATTAACAATAAAATTTTTTGCATCATATTTTCATTAATCTAATTAATTATTTATAGATTTTATTATATTTTAATAATTTAATCTTTAAGCTAATATATAATATTAACATCATATTATTTATGTTTTAAACACAATATAATTATTATTGGTTAATAGGGGATAGAATATTTTATGTTTTGGCAAGTAAAAATACTGATTGATAAAATAGCAGATGAGTATAATGAATCTATTTCTAGTGATTGTTATTATTCTGAAATAATTCTAGATAATTTTTATAAAAAATTAGAATCAGTTGCTTATTCTTGTCTTATTAAATTAATTTTTGATAATTTAAATGATGAAATGATAGAAAAATATCAATTGGTTGATGTTAAAGATATTAAAGACAATTTAAACTTTAAACATGAAAATTTAATTGATAATGAGGCTTCTGATTTAATAAAAATAAATTTTGATAGAAACAAATATGCTGAATTAAAAAATAATATTATTAATAAATCTGAAAATTTTGAAAAATATTTCAATGATTTAGAGGAAGAATTTGATATAAATAATATTAACATTTATTTGTCCAATATCAAAATAACTTTTAATCCTATAAAATATATTTCTAATGACATTGTAGGAAAAACAAAAACATATGAAGAATTTATTATAAATCAAATCCCACTACTTGAAATTAGTGACAATGAGATAAAAAATATAAGTAAAAAAGTTTCTGAAAAAATTATTGATAACTCTATGAAAATTACTGATTGGGATGTTTGGCATTGTTACAGTACTTTTTCTTGTAATGATTTAAATAATTTAAATGAAATTGCAATTGATATGGTTGAGAAAGATATTATAAGTATTGCATTAAGTTCTGATTTTGAAGTATTTTACAAAAAAGATAATGAAGTCCATCATTTTGAGTTAGAATTTTCTGTTTTTAATATGCATGAATTAAAATTTAAATTTCCTGATGATTTAAATGCATATCAGGCCGAAGGTCTCCATCAATTAAGTTCAATGTTGTATTCGGAATATAAATTATTCCATAATTCTTCATTTAGAACATATTCATTTATAAAAGGACTCCTATCCCCTATTATTATGGAACAAAAACAAAAAAGAACATCTTTTTACCCTCATATTACTCTGTTTAGTTGGGGAATATTGAATCTATCTTTCAGAGTACTATCTCCAGATTTTGAATATTTTGTTGAAAGCTTTATCGAAAATGAAATTAATTTATCGAAACACATAATTGAAAATATTTGTATTTCTCCTAGTTGGGTGAAATTATGTTTGAATGAGCAATCTTTCTTTTATAATGAAAAACATCTTGAAAAATTATCAGATATAGAGAATAATATTAAAAATCACAAATTAGGTGATTTTGTTTTTGATTTTTATTCAAGTGATGATTTAAATTTATTAATAGAGAATTTTGAAGATTTAATAGAATTTTTAAAAATCAATATAAATGATATAATAATAGGTTTGAATAAAAATTTTGATGGTTTTAATGGATACTGGACTATTAAACCATCTATTTATATATTAGATTTTTTAAATAGGCCTTCTAATAAAAATAAAATGATAGAAGAATTTAAAGGATTTTTTCTAAAAATCATTACTCAACTACCAGATATAAAACCAGAAGACTATATGAATTTATTTCCAAAAGATTTAAGAAATATGGATGATTATTGTTTATATATAACTAAAGGTCTATTTTTATGGATTTCTTGTGAAAAAGAAAAAGAATATCCTCAGGTTGATAGTAATAGAGGGCACTTAATTTATGAAAAACAAGTCATGGTTGAAGTTATAAATAATTTTAATATCCAAATGCATAAACTTAATGAAATTGCTTCTATTATTGGATTTTCTAATAAAAACCACAAACAAATATTATATGAACAAAGTAAAATACTGTTATTAGAAGAACTAATGTCAACGAAAAGCTTTTCAAGTTTTGGAGAGATTGAAGAAATAATTAACTATTGCTTAAAAGAACTTCAGTGGAATGAATTAAAAGATATTACTAAAACTAAATTAACAATAAATGAAAATTCCAATAGAGATAATATGAATCTCAAGCTTCAATTAATTATAATAGGATTAACATTTGCTACATTAATATTACCTTTTGTCACATTATTTAGTTCATTTATTAAAGAATTTATAATAGAATTTAGTGTATTTATTTTAGCTGTTTATTGTTTATTGTTTATTCATTATTTAAATTATATTCGAAAATTTGAATATTTTAAATATCGTATTATTTATTCCGAAATAGTAATTAAATTAATATCTAAATACTACATACTAAAAGATGTAATTTGTAAAAAATTTAAAAAATAATGTTAATGATTTATTAATAATTTTTTATATAATAGTATGCCAAAATTAGTTGTAAAGTCTACCTATTAGTAGGTTTATGTAAAATATCATCTTAATTAAGCTTTGTTTTTCAAAAAATAATTTTACATGTAATTAATTAGACTTTTTATTTGATTAATATTATTAGATATAGGTTTTAATACTTAATTTCTAAATTAAAATTTTTCTAATAATATTTTTATACAATTATTAACATATATTAATACATATGGTGTTAAAAATGGATAGAAAAAAGTTAGCTATTGAGTTTGTAAATTCTTTAAAATATCCAGAAATTAAAAAAATTATTTTATTCGGGTCTGTTGCTCGAGAAGATGATAATAAATATTCTGATATTGATATTCTTATTTTAACTACTGATGAAGATAAAATTGAAGATGATGTTTTTAATATTGCTTTTGAAATATTGATTGATAAAAATGAATATATCTCTCCTAAAATAATTCCTATTGAGCATTATGAGAAATATAAGAATACTTCTTTCTATGATACAGTAGATAAAGAGGGGATTGTAATTGGATGATTATAATTTAATATTTAAAAAGTCAATTGAAACATTAAGATCTGCAGAAGTCAATTTTCAAAATGGGTTTTATGATACTACTGTTAATAGAGCTTATTATTCTGTTTTCTATTCTGCAAATGCATTGCTTGTTAAAAAATGAATAAAAACTAAAACTCACAAAGGAATCAGTCGCCAATTTGGTTTAGAATATGTTATAAATGATAAATTTGATAAAGATATTTCTAAAACATTATCTAAATTACATGAAGAAAGATTAAAGGCTGATTATGATTTTTATTTTGAATCTTCGGAAGGAAAGGCTAAAAAAGATTTAAATAGGGCTAGAAAATTTATAGAAGAATGTAAAAAATTTTTATAAATCTTTTAATATAAAATAATACTTTTTCATAGAATAGTATATCAAAATTTCTTCTAAAGTCTACCTAAAAGTAGGATTATGTAAAATATGATTCTAACAATACTTAGATATTTTTAAGCTATTTTAATAATTATTTATTTGGCATAATATCGCCTTAATTATCTTGCATTGGAATTTTTGTTTTGGAGATTTTTAGAAAAATTTAGTCGTGTTTTGATGTTTGTTAACTATGTAATAAAAAAAAATATTGTTCTGTCATAAATGATTGCCAATATTATTGAGAAAAGTAACAAATAAAGATGGAATATATGAGAGAAAAATAACAATTTAAGAATTAGATGAAAAGTATCTGAGCAATTTTTGATACTATCCAAATAATTAAAAAAGGAATAATCTTTGAGTTAAAAATGCCTTTAAATAAGTTTATTATTCATCTCTTCTTGATTCTATTTCATCCATTTTTTCTTCACCATCTTTATAAAAATCAGGATCATGAATAGGACAACATTTAAGTTTTTTATAAGGTGAATATAGATTACTTAATTCACTATCATTAATAGTTCTAATTTCTTTTATACGTTTTAATATTGTTAATATAGTTCCATCTTCCATTAATTTAGATAAAAATCCAGGCCTCAAATTCTCTTTCTCAAATATAAGATAAATAATTTTAAGAATTTGCAATAAATCAAGTCTTTTGATTAAATGATGATTATTAACATAGCTCCATCCTGTTGTTTCCCAATATTTTAAATCAAATGTGCGATAAATATTATTTTGATATATATCATCTATAAAGAAATCAGCTTCATCATCGTATTCTGGAACACCATTAATATTTTTATAATATTCTACATCATTTTTTTCAAAGTATGGTATATATTCAGTTATAGCATCTAAATTATCTGTATTAGGATATTTTAATAGATTACCAAATGATTTATTAAGACCAATCTTTAAAGTTTTATAATCAATAACCTTAATATGGGATGTTTCACTACTAAACAAACGATGATCCCATACAACTAAAACATTACGAATATCTTCGCTTGCTTTACATTTATACTTAAGTTGGTTATCAGTAATTCTTTCAATTTCAAGTAATAAATAACTAATACGAGTTATATCCTTAACTTTAACACTATTCTTCATTCTGATACATATATAAGGATATTTAAGAATAGGTCTAAATTTTTCCTCTAATTCAGCAGGTAAATCATGGAAAAATATTTGCATATCAGTAGTATGTTCCATATTATCTTCTACAACTTGGAGATAATAATTGGCTAATTCTCTAACACCTGCGTTTTGGAAAGTAATATCTCCTCTAGTAGTTCCAAGAACCTCTAATAAATTAAGTAAAACATATAACTCAAATAATTTATCATTAGATAATGATGTAAGTATTTGTTTTACAACAACATCATATAGTTCAAATTTATTTGGAAAAATAAATAGCTGATCATAAATTTCATGAATTTTAACAAGATTCAATATATCATCTGTATTTTTAGATGCTCTTTCAATTGTTTCAATATCAATAACTTCTGGTGTTTTAATATTATCAAAAATAGGATTTTTTAAGGCATCTTTAATGTTTTCTATATTATTCTTAAATAAATCATTAGATTCTTCAAGTAATTCTTTATCAAAATTTTTATTAGACACTGGGTAGATATTCATGTCTAAAATACCTTCGAATATGTATTTAACTACAGATAAAACATCACATGCAGGGTGTTGATTAATATCCATATTTTTACTATCAAAATACTTATCAAAATCATTTATTTCATTCATTAAGTTTTTAAAATCATTTAATCTAAATATATTCATTAACTTAAAGTAAGATAATTCTTTTTGTGTAATTTCAATAATTTTAGAAACAATTTCTTCATGATCTTTTAAAATTTTAGTAAACAAATAATGATGCAATCTAATTTCAACATAATTATGAACTACTTGTCTATCATAATTAGTCCAAATTTCTTCAAATTCTTTACTCATTCTAGTACCTCTCAAATATTTTAAAAATATTGATATAATAATATAGAGTTTTTAAGACTAATACTCTTTTTGGTATTAATATTAGAAATTTTTAAAAAATTTTGTTTTTCCATTTCTTTAACTGATATTATTTATTCTTTTTAATAGGTGTTTATAATTCACAAATACCATTATCATTTTTACTTTCAAAATATTTTCTATGGTTACTATTAGGAATATATCCTAATTTTGGAACTTCATATTCAAAATATATTGTCTATGCTTCTATTAAATTCATATTTTTTGTAGAGGTAGCTATTGCAAATTTTGTAGAAGGAATTTTTAAAGAATTTGCCTTATCCAAATTTTTCATGAAATTTTGCTTTGATTATTAAATAAAGTAATTTTCTTTGTTTTTAAGGGTATAATCTGTTTTTTTGGTTGAGTTTTGTAAAGAAAGGATTTTTAGAAATATAATTTTGAGATTTATTATTCATATTATTTCGAAAAAAGTAGTTTTTAATAGATATTCTAGTATCATTGTTTAATCTGTATTTGAAATAATTCTTTCTTATTTTATCATAATTAACAAAACATAAAATTATTAAAAATAAAACTATAAAAACAGATAGATATAAATAAACAATCAAGGTTTGGATAATATTAAGTTTTTTCATGGAAAAAAGTGCTTTGATTATTAAATAAAGTAATTTTCTTTGTTTTTAAGAATATGTATTTTTGACTGAGATTCATATTTTAATAATATGGGATGAGGAAATCTATGGGTTATTGAAAAATGGATAGAGTATCCTATTTAAAACAAAGAAAATTTAAATGATATAATAAATATAATGGAAATTAAAAATCTTAATAATAATACTTTTTTAAAGAATATTATATCAAAATTAGTAATAAAATCTAAATTAAAGTATAATTTATTTCTAATTTATATTTATTTAACTAATGAATTTATTTTTTAAGTTCATAAAATGTTTTCAAATCCTTTTACACTCATTAAACGTGCAAAAGAACCTTCAGGGGTCATTACTATATTTCCCTTGGAATATTCATTTAAAGCAGTTTTGATCATTGTATCTTTCTTATCAGGATCTTTGGCTGCTTCTGAGAGTGCTTTGGCTAATACCATCACAGAATCTCCTCTTGACATATTCCCTGTGATTCCACTATCTCTACCAGCATAACCTGAATAATTATCGTTTTGTCTTATAATATCTGTTGCACCCAGTTCAGTTTCGGCTCCATCAACTGTAATTGGTCTAACTGAATCTATAACTGCATCTAATCCATCATCATAGATAATTACTACGGCATCAGAATGCATTCCGGTATTAACTTCTACTATTTCTTCTGCATATTGCATTCCTTGTTCTGATCCATTCCATAAAGAATCATGGAGATACATAGGCCCATTAAGGTCTCCTAGGGCAGGTACTGTGGGATGTGTCATTCCTCCTGGATATATTGGAGTATAATTTACTAAATTTCCATTTTCCAAATGAACCATAAATGCCATGTCCACACCACCACCAGGTTGTTCATCTTTATCACTAGCTAATACTAATATATTTTTTTCACCTGAAGTCAGATCAGGGCCACTTAAGAAAGTACCCCCTATTATAACTAATAATCCAATAAAAATTACAATAATAATTCCTATGATAAGTTTATTTGTTTTTTTCATGATAATCTACTTCCAAAATGAAATTTAAAAGATATATTCTTTTTTATTTAGTTTTTACACTAATTACAATAATTTTGATCCAATAAAATAATTAATGCATTACTATTATTTCTAAAAATAAATATTTAAAAAAATAATTAATGATATAATATATTTGATATTTTTAATAGTAATAATATGTCTTAATTTAATATAAATGTTTTTATATAGTATTTATAATAATTTTATAAAGAATAATAAATTACACTAGAAATCGATTACTACGATGCATCTATTGATTATTTTCTTAATTTAAAGAAGAATGAAAACAATTTATAAATAAAAAATATAATTTAAGTATCTCTTTAGAATTTTTAGATAAAAAAACTGTTATTTTGGATTTAATTTTTTGTTAAGATGTTTTATAGATATTATGATTATAATAGTAAGTTTTTAGTTAAAAGAGACTGTATACATCATAATGATTAATAAATAGCTTTTATTTATTTTTTATCTTAGACCCGAAAGAATACTATGACTGAATCTTAATGAAATATTTCAGTCATAGATGAATTTCAGTATCATGGTTTGAATCAAAAGTTTTAAATAGTTTAAAATAAATATAAGTACCTATGGGTCATGACTTAGATAATAATCAACATTCAGTATATAAGTTGACATATCATCTGGTGCTTGTAATTAAATACAGAAGACAAGTATATAACTCCTGAAATATTCAATAGACTCATTGATAATATTTTTTTGAATCAGACCACACACGATTTGTTATTTAAAACTAAACCTCATATATACAAAAAACAAAAAAAAGACTATGAAAACAGTAGTGAAATCTTATAAAATTAGGATATATCCGAATAAATCCTTGCAAGATAAATTATACGAGAATTTTGGATACAACAGATTTGTATTCAACCAATTACTTAATTATAATCGGTTAATTTTTAGTTTAGTTGTTAATAATCCAAATATCAATCCTTATAATTATAAACTCAAACTTAATCGTTCGACACTTAATAATTGGTTAAATGTACTTAAATCAGACTATTCTTTCCTAAAAAATAGTGAAAGCACTAGTTTACAATCAACTTGCGATATATTCAAAGACAGTATGATTAGGTTTTTCAAGCACCAAAATCAGTTTCCTAGATTTAAATCACGAAAAAATCCAGTGCAAAGTATTCGTTTAAAGAACAATAACAATAGTATACGATTTGAACATAATAAATTAAGGTTACCACGATTTGGACTAGTGAAATACAGAGATAATAGGAAAATCTTAGGAGATATCCTTTCTGTTACTATTAAATATGAAAATAACAGATGGTTTGCAGTATTAAACTGTAAAAATGTCCCAATAAATCCATTACCAAAAACTGGAAATAATGTTGGTATTGATTTAGGGTTAAAGGATTTGATGATTTTTAGTAATGGTGAAAAGAGAAAGCCAATCACTCGCCTAACTAAAATAGAACACCAAATAGTGCGATTAAACCGAAATCTATCAAGGAAAGTTAAAGGTTCTAAAAACTTCATTAAAAATGTTAAGAAATTACATAAATTGTATAATAAAGTCTTTGATATCCGTAACGATGAATATCAGAAACTATCCACAAAAATAATCGAAAATTTTGATTTAATCGGTTTAGAAAACTTATCAGTACAGAACATGATAAAAAACAAACGATTAAGTCACAGTATAAGCCAAATAT
>Ga0334884_1002100_pt1 | contig 26824 bp, 15 predicted proteins | sample GraSluR1_MG_7_FD_207215 | JGI IMG/M metagenome (GOLD analysis project Ga0334884, IMG submission 207215) | Sludge microbial communities from methane-producing bioreactor in Wageningen University, Netherlands - Granular Sludge_12_05 R1 | ecosystem: Engineered > Bioreactor > Anaerobic >...
TGCGATAATTGCGCATTGGTTATTGTTGGATTTTGCTGCGACGAAGTATAGCCGTTGGGGCCTGTCCAGCTGTAAGCGGTGCCTCCTGAACCCGTGGCAGTTAACCCGATGCTTTGACCTTCGCAATAGGGGCTGCCATTACCGGCCGAAACCGTGGGATTGGCATTAACCGTAACGCTTGTTGAGGCAGAAGAACTGCAATTGGTAGTAGTATTGGTGAGCACCACTGTATAAGTTCCCGAATTCACCGGTTGAGCATTAGCTATTACAGGATCTTCGTCGCCGGAGGTAAATCCACCGGGACCACTCCACGAAAAACTATTGCCTCCCGAACCTGTGGCATTCAGTGATATGCTTGCCCCTGCACAATAAGGCCCTGTGTTACCTGCTGATACTGTTGGATTGGCATTCACCGTTACTGCAGTACTTGCAGAAGCTGTGCAACCGGTTGTTGTATTGCTAAGAACAACCGTATAGCTTCCGGCATGCGATAATTGCGCATTGGTTATTGTTGGATTTTGCTGCGACGAAGTGTAGCCGTTGGGGCCTGTCCAACTATAGGAGGTCCCGCCCGTGCCAACAGCTGTTAAGGTAATAGATTGTCCCACACAAACAGCACCTCCATTATCGGCCGAAACGGTGGGGTTGACATTAACGTTAATGTAGTTTGTTTTTGTTTCAGTATCGGTTCCCGATGCATTAGTTACTATGAGGCTTACTTCGTAAACACCGGGGACATCATATTGCACCACTGGATTCTGCGCGGTACTTGCTGAAGGATTTCCTCCTGTAAATGTCCAGTTCCAGGCTGTAGGTAAATTGGTAGAGAGATCGGTAAAACTAACCGATTGACCTACACAGACTGAGGTGGCATTGGCTTCAAAATCGGCAATCGGAGCCACATTCATCGGAAGACCAATAACAACTATATCGTCGATATAATTTGACTGTGTTGACTGTATATTCGTAGCACCCCCAATTGCCACGTTCGATCTCATAATCCAGCGAAGGTAAACAATGCTTTGGTTGTCGCAGGCGGTTGGCAGAGCAACTTTGGTAATATTTCCATTACCATTCCAATTATTCAGTTGGCATGTGATATTAGTATTGGGTACATCAACCCAGGTGTTTCCGTTCAAACTGTATAGAATTTTGTAATCGCGGGGCGACCTTGAGTTATTGCCGGTTTGTTTCGACGATACTTTCAATGTGTTGTAACCCTGAGTGGTAAAACTAATCTGCCAATATTTAGTGCCATTTCCCGAACCCCAGTTGGTTGCAGCAGCGCATCGTGTGGTTGCACCATTTGTAGCGTATGTAGGTGGATTAACTCCGCCTCCAACTGTAATCGACCTATTGCCATTGTTTTCGGGGATTCCTGCATCTGACAAAGCATCAGCCGAACTAAGCGGAAAATTCCACTCAACAATTACAGTGGGCACTGGTGTAACAGTTATATATCCGGTTTTTGTAAGACTGCCGGCACCTTCGGCATTGGTAGCTGTGAGCGATACATCAAAAGTTCCAAGAGTATTATAGGTAATACTTGGGTTTTGCATTGTACTGGCTGCAGGGAATCCTCCATCAAAAGTCCAATCCCATTCTGTAGGCATTTGAGTCGACAAGTCGGTGAAATTTACAGTTGTACCTATTTCAATGGTTGTTTGATCAGCAGAAAAATCAACTATTGGTGGTGTATATTCACTATAAATCTCAATATCGTCCACCATGAAAGCAAAGGCATCGTTAGAAACACATTGAATAGCTATATAAACAGTTTGATTATCGTAAGCCGACAAATTATAATTATATTCTGTCCAGGTTATTGGTGCCTGTACATAAGTTCCTGCAGATATTGCTGTAAAGTTGGCCGGTGCATTTCCTGTTGTAGAAACTAACACTTTGAATCGTTCGAGACCATACTGATCGGTAACCGATTTTGCCCAGAACGAAAACGATGAATTCACACCCAGAGTAATCTGTGTCGAAATCAACCAATCATTGTTTGGTGGTGTAGTTGCAGCGAAACAAATACCACACAAACTCCCCCCATGAGCTTGCCAGGCTTCACCTGCAACAGGGCTTGTATTATTTGAATTAAAAGCTATCCAACTCCCTGTGTAACCTTCGTTAGGAAAGTCGAAAGCATTAACGCCATAGGTTACCGAGCCGTCAACATCGAGAGTAGTCCAAGGCGAAAAATTATCAATTTGAAAATCGGAGCAAGCTTCAAAATCGAGAGAAAAATCAGTAATACCATTAGGGTCGAACACTTCAATATATGCTGTTTTTGCTTCGGTGTCATCTCCATAGGCATTTGCAACAGTAAGAGAAACATCATAAAAACCGACAGTATTGTAGGTTACAAGTGGGTTTTGGTAGGAAGCAGAAGGGGGATCTCCACCAGAGAAAGACCATGACCATGAACTGGGAATTCCTCCGCCGCTAAGATCGGTAAACTGCACTTGGGCACCTTGTGCAACACGAGCAGGAACACCTTTAAACTGAGCCAGAGGCTCAAGACTGCCGTCGTAACATGTAAAAGCAAAAATAGCATTTTGTAACGACAAACCCCATGCGGCATAGGTCTCCCACGACGATCCGTATAAACTATATCCGGTATCATAAGTATTATCTTCGTCGGCATTGGTTAGCACCGCGATAGTATCTCCCTGTGCAGCAGTTGTTGGAACCATAAATCCAACATAAAAGCCTCCACCGGGAAAAGTAACGGGGTCGGGGAAATTGATATCGATATAACCCTGAGAATTATAATTGCTAACCACAGTAGTCAAAGGAACATTCACGGTAGAAAGAATATTTGTTGGAACTCCGTTGACATTATCCCATAAAACAAAGCTCACGCTTGGGTTGGTACCACTTCTGGCAGCAGCCAAATATACCCGCATTCCGGTAACCTGATTATAGGGATAAGGTGTTTCGAAAAACTCGGCAATCGCCTTACAACCATATTCATTGGTTCCTCCAACATAGCCTCCTGCAGAAGTATAAATTACCGGTGTACAGCAAAACTGCACCAATGTGTCGCAAAAACTTGCGGCAGGGTCAACAACAGTAATGTAATCGTTTTTAGTTAGGTTCGATGATCCATTGCCATTCGAAGAAACTAAAGTTACATCGTGGGTTCCGATTGTGTTATAAACCACTACAGGATCTTGTTCGGGGCTTGAACCGGGGCTTCCGTTTTCAAAGGTCCAATTGTACGACGTAGGGCTATTGGTAGTAAGGTTATAAAAGTTAACGCTACCTCCCGGCAACACAGTAGTTGGGCTGGCTACAAAGTCAACAACAGGAGGACTGGTAGCATAAGGATCGTATCCGGGTAGGGTATTCACACCTGTGTTATCAGGGTCGAGCCAGGGTTTTAGCTGCTGGTTTGGGTTTGAACCATTCGACTGCCAGTGGTACGAAAAACGCCCGTAGTAATCGGGGTATGTTGGATTGGCACAAGTAGATGAGCCTCCCGATAGTGTTCCCAGAATAAGCCCATTGTCGCGAAACAAAGGCGAACCCGAAGAACCTCCTTCGGTGCATCCATGACCATTGGCGTTTGATGCCCATACCACCCTCCATGTTGAATTTGCAGCCATTATGCTACCTCCGATATTGTTGCCTCCTGAACCGGCTATCGACCCATAGGTCGAAATCTTTTTTATATCGCCACTTGGGTGGTGAATACCTACACCCGTTGCACTGGTTGTTCCACTTCTGTCCCATCCGTTATAATATGGCTGATACACAGATGTGGGTGTTGAATTCAATAAAACCAAAAAGAAATCGGACCCCCCCGATATGTTCCCTTTGGCAACACTCGAGCAACCTGTAATTGTGCTTGTTGATGGTTCTGAACCAGGATTTGTGCAACCTGCGGCTTCATATCTAAACTTAAATATCCAGCTGTTCAACTCTGCTGTTGATGCAGTTCCGGCTCCACAATGGTAGGCAGTTAAAAAATATGGGGTAGCATCGTTGTTTGTGTTATTCACCAGTGAGCCTGAACACAAATACCAACTTCCACCGGCTAAAAAGGTAATTTGAACCACTCCCCTCTTTTCATCCTGCCAGTTATCGCCAACCGGAGAGCAATTCACATTAATTTGACAAGGATCGGATGCTCCAACTGCTTTAGGGGCATCTCCAAATTTACGGTTAACATCGGTATCTCGGTAAATGTAAGAAACACCGGAAATGTTAAAATCGGAACTGCCGGCCATAAACTTCGGCTCGTAATACTCAATATAAACACAATCTCCTTCGACCAGCTCGGTGGCAAAAGTGCGATTATACAAATTGTTTCGTTCATCGAAAGCACCCAACACTTGCCGTCGGTTCTCGTTATAGAAATACATTGAAGTACCGGGGGCAAGCCAAAAGTTATCGAAGCTCACACTCATCGATTTGGCACCTGCAGCATGTATCTTAAGCACCCACAACCTACCACCATCGGGAAGTTGTGTCCAAACACCGGAATTCTCAAGACCGGCATTTACCGAAAGTTGAACACCAATACGAAGAGGCAATCCGTCTTTCCCTTCGTAATCTTCGACCAGCATAGCCTCTACATCAGGTGTGGCCAGGCTAATCAGGTCGTAATCAAAACTACCACCGGTTAAACCCTTTTCTTGCGCAAAACTTTTTGGACTTCCGCCATAGCTGATTTGCGAATGAACATTGCTCACAATTGCCAAAACACAAATAAGTGTTACAGCAATTTTGCTAAATCTTTGTAAAGCTCTTTTCATAATAGTGTGTTTAAATGAAATAAAATACATATTATTTTCAGTAGATATCCTTTGTTACTTGCCTCAACAACATTTAGTACAAATTATACATCCAAAGTTATCAATATTAATTGACAATACCAACATAATATTTAGTATAACTATTTATTTATATATTTTATACATTATTAAGAATTAACATTTCATTAACGAAAATGTTGTTATATTTTGGGGAAATGCAGGGATACTATGCAGCGTATTCATTTTTGAATACTAGGTTAAAATAAGTGCAAAAATCAATCCACTACACAATAAAACTTTCACACATCATCTTCGCACCAGTCGATGCATCGGCCAACCGCTTTTTTCCAAAAATGATATAAAAGTTCACGCGTAGAATTATCGAATTTTGGAGAAAAAACCATGTCGTTGCTTAGTTTATTTCCCAAACTTTGCATATCGGTTGTGCCTGAGGCCAAACCGGCAAGACATGCAGCACCAAGAGCTGTTGATTCAATCATGGCGGGTCGCCTGACCGGAGTATTAAGAATATCGCTTTGAAACTGCATCAGATAGTTGTTGGCACAAGCCCCCCCGTCAACCTTTAGTGACTTAATTCTTATTCCTGTGTCGTTTTGCATTGCTTCAATAATATCTCTTGTTTGGTAAGCCAGCGATTCAAGGGTCGCTCTGATGAGGTGTTTTTCGGTAACACCTTGCGTTAATCCAAAAATACCACCTCTGGCGTTCATATTCCAATAGGGTGCTCCCAGGCCTGCAAAAGCAGGAACAACATAAACACCGGCCGAATTCGACAATTGCGATGCTATATCAGACGTTTCTGCGGCATCTCTGATTACATGCAAACCATCGCGCAACCACTTTACAGCGGCGCCGGCAATAAACACACTTCCTTCGACAGCATAACTAAGCTTGTTGCCAATTTTCCACGCAACAGTTGAAATCAAACCCGACTTCGAATGTGCCGGTTTATCTCCCGTATTCATCAGCATAAAACACCCTGTACCATACGTGTTTTTCACCATGCCGGGTTCAAAGCATGCCTGCCCGAACAAAGCGGCCTGCTGATCGCCGGCTACTCCGCAAATTGCTATTGCCCCATCACACAACAAATCTTTCGCAGTATTGAAAAAAAATGAGGAGCAGTCTTTAACCTCGGGAAGCATACAAGCAGGTATATCAAATATTTTCAACAAGTCGATGTCCCAGCATAAACTATGGATATTAAACAACATGGTTCGTGAAGCATTGCTTACGTCGGTAGCATGAACAGATCGTCCGCTCAGGTTCCAAAGAAGCCAGCTGTCGACAGTGCCAAAGAGCAAATCGCCGTTTTCGGCAGCTACACGTGCCCCGGGCACTTCATTTAGAATCCAGCGCAATTTTGTCGCCGAGAAATATGCATCGAGTACCAATCCTGTTTTTTCTGCTATCAAGCCATCTAGTCCGTCATTTTTTAATGATTTGCAAAAATCGGCTGTTCTACGATCCTGCCAAATAATTGCGTTATAAACCGGTTTACCTGTGTGCCTATTCCACACAATTGTTGTTTCGCGTTGATTGGTAATACCGATTCCTGCAATGTTTTCGGGCAATATATCTAATTTGTTTATCAAGCTGCGCGCCACAAACAACTGCGATTCCCAAATTTCGACTGCGTCTTGCTCAACCCATCCCGGTTTTGGAAAATACTGCCGACTCTCTTGCTGCGATATATCAACAATATTAAAATGGTCATCGAACAACACAGCTCTCGAACTGGTAGTGCCCTGATCGAATGCCAGCAGAAATGATTTATGCACCATAATGTAGGTTTTTATTTTTAAGCCATTCAATAATGTCTTTATACACGTCGTCTCTATTTATTTCATTGATAAGCTCATGTCGGGCTCCTTGATACATTTTTAACTGCAAATCGTCAAACCCTGCCTTCTGCAACTGTGCAAACACTTTCTTTACCGATTTCCCATAATCACCTACCGGGTCGTCAGTGCCAGAGATTACAAGAACTGGTAGTGTATTATCGGCATAAGTTAAATTAGAGTCATTACCTATATAAAGCAAACCGTCAAAAAGATCGGAGAAAAATCCGGTGGTGAATACCTGACCACAAAAAGCATCAGCTATGTATGCATCTACCATACTCTGATCTCGCGACAGCCATTGAAACGGAGAAACGAATCCTTTGTTAAATTTGCCAAACGACATAGAGTCGAGCAATTTTGATGGGTGATTACGGCCTTTTAATCGTATCGACAATTGGGCTATGGCTTTGCCTGCCATCAACAATAATTTGGGATTCATTCCCGTTCCCGAGAGAATGACACCGGCAATTTGCGGTTGATTTCTACAGATATAGGTTCTTACAAGAAACGACCCCATGCTATGTCCCATTAAAAAAACATTCTTTTTAGGGTTTTCGCGTGTTGCAATGTCGAGCATTTGCTGTAAATCGTCAACAACCTTCCACCACCCGTTTTTGGGGGCAAAAAAACCGGTTTTTTCGGGTGTACCGGCAGTTATTCCGTGCCCACGGTGATCGGGAACATAAACACGAAAACCTTGAGCATTGGCATAAGATGCAAAATTGCTGTAACGGGCTCCGTGTTCGGCCATACCATGGGCAATTACCAATACTGCTCTAGGCTCATTGCCATCAAAAACCCAGCGATGATAACTGATTGTGACTCCATCGGAGGCCTTAAACTGCTTTACTTCGTAAGCCATAGTAATTACAGATATAGTTGTTCGTATCCACGTATCGAAAACATCTTGCAAAGTTCCTGAATCTCAGTTTGCATGGCAACATTCAAAGGCACTCCATTCGCGTTTCGTTCGCAATAACTGAGATATTCTTTTTCGCCGGCGGTATAAATCTTATCGGCGCCGGGCATCGGCTCAGAGTTTCGTAAATCTCTGAGTATGCTTCCGGTTATTGTCTTGAATTCGTCCGGATCAATGAAATGTGAGATATTCACAGCAATAAAAAAATGGCCCAATCGGTATGGAACTTTTTTCCCGTTTTCAAATCCTGTAAGAGCCGTTAAAAATGCCCCACCTTGCAAAGCTGCCGAGAGAATTTCGACCACTGTTGCATACCCGTAACCTTTATAGCCACCTCCCTCCTCTCCTATGCCTCCCAATGGGGTAAGTGCAGCATCTCCCCTGGTAAGATCGACCAACACTTGAGTTGGATTGGTTTTACTTTTCCCCGACCGGTCGATTACCCAGCCTTCGGGCAATTCCTTATTGTTTTTCGCGTAAAATTCAATTTTTCCGCGTTGAGTAACCGATGTGGCACAATCGAGAAAAAACGGGAATTCTTCGTCGGAGGGCATTACGAATGTAAGTGGGTTGGTTCCCAACATATTGTCGATGCCAAATGTGGGAGCAATCGATGGCCGTGCATTTGTCCCGGTAATCCCTATCATGTTGTTTCGGGCTGCCATCAATCCGTAATATCCGGCAATTCCGTAATGCGAACTATTGCGCACAGCCACCATACCCAATCCGTAAACAGCAGCCTTATCGATAGCCATTTGCATGGCATGCTTTGAGACCACATGACCCATTCCGTTGTTGCCATCGAGCACAGCTGTTGCCGGACTTTCTTTAATTACGTCTATTTGTGTTACCGGATTTAAAATCCCATCACGAATTCTGTCGATATAAATAGGTTTTAAGCGGTTGATTCCATGCGAATCGATGCCCATTTTATCGGCTTCGAGTAACACATCGGCTACTATTTCGGCATCTGATTCGGGAACACCGGCAGCCTTTAAACAATCGAACATAAAACTCCGCAGTGTTTCGAAATTGGCATACTTTATTGTTTCTGTCATAAGATCAGGTTTTTCTTGATATTCAGGACTTCTTGTCGCATCTAAGCTGCAACTACGTTATTCTTTGCGAATGTACAAATTATGCATCGAAAATCATATAGCGATAAGAATGTTTTTAAACCATGGAGATATTTGCTCAATTCCTTTATTTTTGCAATAAATTGATACGTTAATAAAAACATAGTTTCATTGATTACGGCAAAAAAATACACAGTGCTTGCTATTTCAGGCATTATTCTATTTCTGTGTACTGCATTATTTGCAGGCAACGACCCGATGCTGGAAAAATACTGGAATTATCGCGAACGACTTTTCAATGAATTTATAGTAGTAAGCCCTCATGTTGAAGAATTCGGTGTAAACATTCCGGCTACCGACCGCGTTCACGATAGTTTGGGAAATCCGATTGTATTAAGCTGGGGCGACGGAAACTGCAATTTCAATCATTACCTTGGTTTTTTGGCAACCGAGTATCGTTTATTGAAAAACAACCAAAGCGACTATAGCGAAACATTCGAGATGTTGATTTATGCTTTAATTGCCATTGAGCGACTTGATTTATATTCGGAATATGTACTTCGTAAACACAACAATATTGTTCACATTGCCGGGAAAGATACCATTACTGATTTCATTGTGTATCCCGACGATATCAACGGTTTTTTGATACGCGACGATGTGAGCCTCGGTTTTTGGTTACGATACAGCAACTATTTTGGCATAAAATTCGGTTGGTTGAACAAGACACGCGACGGGACCAACACCTTTATGTCGGTTTTTCAGAAAGGGCTGGTTCCCCGTGAAGAGATGAGTCAAGACAATATTGTGCGAATGCTTCACGCTTTAGCTGTTGTTAAGAAATTGGTTGACAGCGAACCCGAAAGCATGGTAGATATTAACTACATTAACGATTTAATACCGCGCTATTTAAAAGAAAAAAAGATTATCGACAACGGACTCATTGACATAAAACGCTGGGTCGACGATATTACCAATCGTTTAATGCTTCAACTTCAAAACCCGTATCCCGACATGGCTTTAACACTGAAACCATTCGGTGGGATGGCAAAGCCATCAAAGACTCATTTTCTGTCGATAATAAGTACACGCTGGTATCTGCTAAACAAAGTTACCGGAGAGTTGGTGGCCGAGGGCTCGGGCGAAGACATGGGGGTATGGCTGAACTCCTATGGTTTTGCCGAAGCAGGCAACGCTATTACCGAAAGTAATACCTATCACTTCGATGGGTCGAATTTTGGAGCAGACAAATACTTATTTAAATCGGCCGTCTTTAAGCAATTTAAGCTAGTCTCTGGTGCTGCAATTCCCTTACCCAAAGGTTTCGACGACTATATGTTTCGCGATTTGGCAGTAATAGCCGACGTAAACTGGAATAAAAAATCGACACAACTTTTTCACAGCCTACGGTACCGACGCGAAAAACTCACATACGAACATCAGGTATTAATACTTTACCTATTGCATAACGAGAAATATCGCTCGTTTTATGAAAACGGAAGCCGTTATCGCAACGAAGACATGGCTTTCTACAAAGAATTGCTGATGGCTGCGCCGGCAAACGGGCCTTCGTCAGATAAGAATTTACCCGACTACAATAGTTTGTGGAGTAATTCTTCGCGACTGATATGGCCGGGAAAGGCCGTTCCCAATCCAAAATATGTATGGGAGTTTGCAGGACTCGACTATCTGTATTTGCATAACTTATACCGGCTGGTTTTTGAACCCGAAAATTTCAGCTTATCAAATACAAGAACAAAGCAAAATGTAGAGAAGAAATATATGAACAGGAATAATACAGAACCCGGTTATAAGGCTGAATTTTTCTTTGCAGCACCAAAAATCAACACCCGTTCCGATCAAAATAAATAAAATACAGAAATAGTTATTCTGAACTTAAGCCAAAACGGTTCAAATAATTATCGGTATGGTCGCCATAGGCTTCTATACCGTGCTCGGTGATTTTAAAGGTGCATTTTTCTCCTTTTATTTGAGAGAACACAATGTCGGACTTAAAGCCATTTTCGTCAATCCTAATTAACTTGGCGAGATTATTATCGAGGTCGTCGGCATTCAGATTTTCGTAACAAATGGGGCATATAAAATTGGTATGCTCACCTTCGGCAATTTTCACCGATGCATGTATTTTAAAATCGTAATCACCTACTTCGGGGCTTAGTAGCACCAAAGCCGAGTCGCCTTTACTGTTCTTGGTGAGTAGAATGATATGATGCCTCACTTTTAAGTGTCCGAAGCATTTTGGGCAAATGTAATCAGCGTTCATAAGCAGTGGTTTTGTATGCACTCCAAATGTAAGAAAAATTTAAACACACAACACCTCAATAAGAATTTATTCTTTAACACATATTTTCGATAAGGATTTTTGCTTCTCTGTATGCTCTATTAAAAACCAAGTTCCTTAAGAAATAATTCTGTTTCTTCGTGATTGGGGGCTTTACCGTGCCAGGCATAGTCTCCCTCAATGCTTTTCACACCCTTGCCCATGGTTGTGTTGGCAATAATAACCGATGGTCGGTCGACAACACTGCGCACCTGATCAAAGGTTCTGATAAGGTCTGAAATATCGTTGCCCCTACACGAAAATACTTTCCAACCAAAAGCCTCCCATTTTTCGGTTAGAGGCTCCATATCCATCACCATTCGGGTTGGTCCGTCGATCTGCACTTCGTTGCGATCGACTATTGCCAATACATTATTCAAACGATAATGAGCGGCACTCATAGCAGCTTCCCACACCGAGCCTTCTTGTAATTCGCCATCGCCAAGCACACAATAAATTTTGCGTTTCGACTTTTCAATTTTCATGGCCAATGCCATTCCAACCGCTATCGAAAGACCCTGCCCCAGGGAGCCGCTAGAAGTTTCGATACCGGGTAATCGATGGCTAAGCGAAGGATGCCCCTGCAATCGTGATCCCTCTTTTCGAAGGGTTTTAAGCTCGTTAAAATGGAAGTATCCGGTATGAGCCAATGTGGCATATAGCACCGGTGCTACGTGACCAATAGAAAGCACAACCCTGTCGCGCGAATGCCATTCGGCATTACCCGAATTATGCCTCAATTCATAAAAATACAATGTAGTAAATACATCGGCAAGTCCTAAAGAACCTCCCAAATGGCCTGATTTGGCTTGACTTAGCATCAACACAATATCGCGACGAATTTCGGCAGCTTTTTGAATTAGATTCGAAATATCGGGCATAACAGGTATTCTTAAAAATCGGGAAACTCAACAATACCATACACAACAAAAGCACCGGGGTAAGCAGTTTTTATTGAGTTAAGAAGCCCCATAGCTTCAAGACGTGTTCTAAAGTTACCGCAATGCACTTCGAAATTGGGCTCATTATACACCACATAAGCTTTTGTTTTTGGATAAGCATTCGAAAATTTCACCTTGGTTTCGTTGGCCTGACGACGGGCATTTGGGCCAACATCAGCAAATATACGTACCCTGTAACCCCAAAAACCGTTTCGCTTTTTGCAAATGCCCGTATAATTCTCGAAAAAAGACTCCATCTTATCGCTCTGATAAATCTTTATTGCTCCGTTGTAAGCCCCATTATTGAAATAATGTATATCGACAGGAGTAATCGACTGCGCCGACACACATGCTATTGCAAACAATGATAATAATAATAATATCCAATAACGCATAGTTAAAAAAGTTTTTCGCAAATTAATAAATTTTTACCTTTTCTTGTAAATCAACTTTAATGTTTTTGGCAATAATGAATTTACTCAGCTTAATCTTGCCTTTTACCCCTAGTTCAACATTTCTTTTACTCAGTGCCGACACAATCTTAAACGAATTACCGAGTAACTCGGCAGGAACTACTGTCAGGGTTATTGGATAGATTTCATTTGAACGTGCAGCAATTTTCACCCGTTCAACTTTCGATACATTACCAAGTTTTATGTCTCCTATATATATGTCGAGGGACAATTTTCGCAATGAGAACGAGAAGTTATTCGGATTATTCACGGGCATATCAATCAACAGATCGATAGAATTCATATCCATTTTTTCAACATGCAAACCCGAAGGCTTACCGACAATAACTTCCTGATATTTACAGGCCGAAAATACCTGGGCACAAGCAATAATAAATATGACTATCTGAATTTTTCTCATACCGTTAATTAACTTTGTTTGTGTTAAAACCCAAGTTACGTGCAAATACATCAAAATTAATACCATCAAAATTTCCTGAGCTCATCATAAGCAAATTCTTATCTGTCCAATCGATTTGCATCAAATAGTTTTGTAACAAGGCAGAATCGGTAAAAACCAATACTTGTCTACCGAATGCATCGGAAATAATTTCGCTGTTAAGAGGTTCCAATTTTTTGTGTTTCAGCACACGATTGTTGAAATAAACCACGGCAATATCGGCACTATCCATTGAGTTGGCATACTGCGGTAAAAAGTCTTTGTTTAAACTGCTAAAGGTGTGCAACTCGATACAGGCTACCAATTGGCGCCCGGGGTATTGCGATTTTACAGCTTCTGCAGTTGCTTTTAGTTTCGATGGGGCGTGGGCAAAATCGATAAAAAACGATCCATTCATTGTTTCAGCTACGCGCTGCAAACGTTTTGCCGCTCCACGAAATCCGGCTAAGGCCGAAAAAAAATCATCGTTACTAATTCCCAATTCGTTGCAAACCAGACGCGCCGCATTAATATTCTGCATATTGTGCTTCCCGAACAAACTTACTGCATAGTTGTTTTGACGAAGTTTAATAATAGATCCGTCACCATCGGGGAGTGATTCCGGCTCGGAATATGGAATCAACCGCAGACCTGTTTTTTCATGCAACAGATTATAGAGGTTTTCATCATTTTTATAATATATAAGGCATCCTCCGGGCTCAACAATATCAACAAACATAGAGAACTGCCGCAAATAGTCGCCAAATGTTGGGAACACATTTATATGATCCCATGCAACACCTGTAAGAACAGCAATGTGAGGCCTGTACCAATGAAACTTTGGTCGCAGGTCGATGGGCGACGATAAATATTCATCACCCTCGAACACGGCAAGGCTGTTGTTCTCGTCGAGATTTACCATAGTTTCGAATCCTTCGATGTTGGCCCCTACCATATAGTCAAAACTCAAACCCCTATTTTTCATCACATGCATAATCATTGATGTAACACTGGTTTTGCCGTGACTACCACCTATCACAATTCTTTTTTTGTGCTTAGTTTGTTCATACAAGTATTCAGGAAAAGAATACACCTTTAAACCCAACTCGAGAGCTCTGATTAATTCGGGATTGTCGCGCCGTGCATGCATTCCAAGGATTACCGCATCGATATCAGACGAAAGCTTCTCTGGGAACCACCCCCATTCCGCCGGCAATAACCCAAATTGTTGCAACCGACTTTTCGCAGGATCGAATATCTCATCATCGGAACCGGTGATTCTATATCCCTTTTTGTGTAATGCTATTGTTAAATTATGCATTACGGCGCCTCCACAAGCTATCAGGTGAATTTTCATTGTTCTGTTATTTAATGGCTTATATATATTGATTAATTTCCTTCAAAATTGAGAAAACAATATCATTTCGCACCATACCATAAAATCATTTTATCAACAAATCAGTGTAAGCAATCTATAATTAATATAATTCAATAATACCTTTTAAAAAATAAAATAATATGCGGCTATTGCAATGTTTTATACCACTGTTTTCTAACATGACTTTTGTCATGCTTATCTAATGAAATGATATTTATCATGTTTCTGCTTGTTTTCTTACAAAATGCTGTACAACATGTAATGTAAAAAAGAGGCTTTATTCTCTGTTAATGAACACATTAAGAGTATTAGGAATAATTGACAGTGTTGTTGGGCTTTGATTTAAAAAAAATTACTATATACATTTATTGCTGAATTGAAACATAACTGAAGTCAAACTTTAAAACTAAAACACATGAGCAAGTATCAGCAGATTGTTGACGAATTTATGGCAGGAGTAATTGCCAGAAATCCAGCAGAGCCCGAATTTCATCAGGCAGTGAGAGAGGTAGTAGAGTCTCTAACTCCCTACATCGAAGAGAACCCGAAGTATAAAACAGCCCGGATACTCGAGAGAATGGTAGAAGCCGAACGTATTATTATTTTCAGAGTACCATGGACTGACGACAAGGGCGAAATAAAAGTGAACCGTGGGTTCAGAATCGAGATGAACAGCGCCATTGGACCATACAAGGGAGGTCTCCGTTTTCACCCAACCGTAAATCAGGGTATTCTTAAATTTTTAGCCTTCGAACAGGTATTTAAAAACTCACTTACTACATTACCCATGGGAGGTGGCAAGGGTGGTTCCGATTTCGACCCAAAGGGTAAAACCGATAATGAAGTGATGCGTTTCTGCCAAAGCTTTATGATGGAATTGCAGCGCCACATTGGTCCCGACACCGATGTTCCCGCCGGAGATATTGGTGTAGGTGGTCGCGAAATTGGTTTTATGTTTGGTATGTACAAAAAACTTCGTAACGAATTTACCGGAGTTCTTACCGGAAAAGGTCTTGAATGGGGTGGTTCACTCATTCGTCCCGAAGCTACCGGTTATGGCTGCGTATATTTTGCCGAAGAAATGCTGAAAACCCGTGGAATGAGTTTCGAAGGAAAGATTGTAACCGTGTCGGGTTCGGGTAATGTTGCCCAATATGCCGTTGAAAAAGTAAACGAATTGGGTGGTAAAGTGGTAACACTCTCCGATTCTGAAGGCTTTATTTACGACCCCAAAGGCATCGACGACGAAAAACTGGCCTATGTTATGCATCTTAAGAATGTAAAACGTGGTCGTATTAAAGAATACGCCGAAAAATACGGTTGTGAATATCATCCAAATCTTCGTCCATGGGTAGTTAAATGCGACGTAGCGTTACCCTGTGCAACCCAAAACGAAATCGACGGCAACGAAGCCGAAACATTGGTGAAAAACGGATGTATCTGCGTATCGGAAGGAGCCAACATGCCTTCGATGCCCGACGCAGTTGAAATATTCCTGAAAAACAAAATACTGTTTGGCCCCGGTAAGGCCGCCAATGCCGGAGGAGTATCGACCTCAGGCCTAGAAATGAGCCAAAACTCGATGCGTTTGTCGTGGACCCGCGAAGAAGTTGATGCTCGTTTGCACCAAATTATGAAAGATATCCATGCAACCTGTGTGAAATACGGTACCAAAGAAGACGGCTTTGTAAACTATGTTGATGGAGCCAACATCGGAGGATTCGTTAAGGTTGCCGATGCTATGATTGCTCATGGCGTGGTATAGATGCTTTTTTGTTTGTTTAGGGGGGCTTTAATTAGCCCCTTTTTTTAACTTTACATTTTGTTAAATTCATTACACTATACCTATGAGAATACAAAGAATTTATGTTAACAACAGCGAGGCAAACGATCAAGACAAATTCGTTATTACCAACGAACTCGACGAAATTATTGCTAAGTATAAAGGAAAGAAAGGCAGTATCATTCCACTATTGCAGGGTGTTCAGGCTGTATTTGGTTTTTTGCCCAGAGCTGCTTTCGAAAAGATTGCCGAGGAAACAGGTTTAGAACTCAGCGACATGTATGGCGTTGCTACCTTCTACACGCAATTCCGACTGAATCCGGTAGGAAAACACATTATTAAAGTATGCCACGGCACAGCCTGCCATGTTCAAAATGCCAATGCAGTGAGCGAAGCATTGGCCGAAGAACTTAAAATAAAAGATGGAGAAACAACTCCCGACGGTTTATTCACACTTGAATCGGTTGCTTGTTTGGGTTGCTGTTCTTTGGCTCCCGTAATGATGATTGACAACGATACTTACGGAAAGCTCAACAATAAATCAGCATTAAAAGTACTTCGCGAAATTGCTAAGAAAGAAAAACAATAATTCAAAAGAACGAGAATGGAAAAAATAAAAATCACCGTTGGTCTGGGCAGTTGTGGTATAGCTGCCGGCGCCGGAAAAACATATGATAAGCTGATTGAATGGCAGCAGGATGTAAATTACAATTTCGAACTGGCAAAAACCAGTTGCATCGGAATGTGTTTCAACGAACCGCTTGTTGAAGTAAGCAGCAACCAAGGCTCATGGTTATACGGTGCTGTTGACGAAAAACGAATGCAAGAAATTCTCAATTACCATAGCATTAAAAACGAGCCTCTCACCAAATATGTTGTTTACAGCGAAAACCTCGACACACCGGGAAAAACCTATTTCGATGGTCAGGTAAAAATTGCCTTACGCAACTGTGGCTATATCGACCCTGAGAATATGAATGAGGCTGAAGCCAGCGGAGCTTACAATGCCATTAAAAAAATTGTGTCGGAGAAGCTTTCAGCTGATACAGTTATTCAAATGGTTCTCGACTCGGGACTACGTGGCCGTGGGGGAGCAGGTTTCCCTACCGGAAAAAAATGGCAGTTTGCCAAATCGTACTCAGGCGACGAAAAATATGTAATTTGCAATGCCGACGAAGGCGATCCCGGAGCATTTATGGACCGCTCGCTGCTTGAGGGAGATCCACATTCGGTTCTAGAAGGTATGATTATATGTGCTTACTCTATTGGTGCAACCGGAGGTGTGATTTATTGTCGTGCCGAATACCCGTTGGCCATTATTCGATTAAACATTGCCATTGAACAGTCTCGTAGCAAGGGCTATCTTGGAAAAAACATTTTTGGGCTCCAGGGTTTTAATTTTGATATATACGTAAAAGAAGGTGCCGGGGCTTTTGTATGTGGAGAAGAAACAGCTCTGATAGCCAGTATCGAAGGCAAAAGAGGTATGCCTAACAAGAGACCGCCATTCCCCGCAGAAGCAGGACTTTGGGGCAAACCAACAAACATCAACAATGTTGAAACATGGGCAAATATACCATGGATAATAAATAACGGCCCCGAAAAATACGCCGCCTACGGTACCGAAAAATCGAAAGGGACAAAAGTATTTGCACTAACCGGAAAAATAAAGAACGGTGGTCTTGTTGAGGTTCCCATGGGAATTACCGTTAACGAAATTATTTTTAAGCTCGGAGGTGGTATTATTGGAGACAAGCAGTTTAAAGCAGTTCAATTAGGGGGCCCTTCGGGGGGGTGTATTCCTGCGCATCTGGGCGAAACATTGATAGACTACGACTCGGTGCAAGCTACCGGAGCCATTATGGGTTCGGGTGGCATGGTTGTAATGGACGAAACAACCTGCATGGTAGATATCGCCCGGTTCTTCCTCGACTTTACCGTTAAAGAATCGTGCGGGAAATGTACATTTTGCCGCATCGGTACCAAACGCATGCTCGAAATTCTTGAGCGCATTTGCGATGGCCAGGGAGCCGACGGTGACATAGAGAAACTTGAGGAACTTGGCCATCAAATTATTGAGAACTCCCTTTGTGGTCTTGGGCAAACCGCACCCAATCCGGTATTATCAACCATTAGGTATTTCAGAAATGAATACGAAGCACATATTTACGACAAAAAATGTCCTGCTAAAGTGTGCAAGAAACTTATCACATACATGGTAGATGAAGAAAAATGTACAGGCTGCACCATTTGTGCCGTGAAATGCCCCACTAAAGCCATTTCGGGCGAGAAGAAAAAAACTCACTTTGTTCATCAGGAATTGTGTATAAAATGTGGTGCTTGTTTCTCAAACTGTAATTTCGATGCGATACGTTTAGTTTAATTTAAAATTCATTATCGATGATAAAAATCACTATTAATAATCAGGAATTTGAGGCGACCAAAGGCGAAAGCATTTACGATGTAGCCAAACGCAACAATATAAGTATTCCTACTCTTTGCCACGACGAAAGACTAGAACCCTACTCATCGTGCTATGTGTGTGTAGTAGAAATCGATGGCATGAAAAATCTTCAACCATCGTGCTCTACCCGTGTAATGGAAGGCATGAAAATACATACCGAAAACGACAGGGTGAAAAGAGCGAGGAAAACAGCTTTAGACCTATTGATGAGCAACCATTATGCCGATTGCGTGGGACCCTGCAAAATTGCCTGTCCGGCTCATGTTGACGTACAGGGGTATATTAGCCTAATCGAAAAAAAGCAATACACCGAAGCCATTGCATTGATAAAACAAAAAAACCCGCTTCCGGCCATTTGTGGGCGCGTTTGTGTAAGACCCTGCGAATTCAATTGCAGGAGAAACCTGCTTGACGAAGGAGCCGGTGTGGGTGTTGATTATTTGAAACGTTTTGCAGCCGATATCGATTTGAATTCCGATAATCGCTTCATGCCCGAAAAAAATAGTGCAACAGGTAAAAAAGTTGCCATCATCGGGGCTGGTCCCGGTGGTTTGTCGGCAGCCTTCTGGCTTCAGCAAAAGGGGCATCAATGTGATATTTACGAGGCCATGCCCAAGCCCGGAGGCTGGCTGCGATACGGAATCCCCGAATATCGCCTGCCCAACGATGTGCTCGACAAAGAAATTGAAACCATAACAGATCTTGGTGTAAATATCTATTGCAATAAAAAACTGGGCGACAATTTGAGTTATGCCGAACTGAAAAACAATTACAACAGTGTAATTCTTACCATTGGGTCGCAAAAAGGAACTCTATTGGGGACCGAAGGCGAAGATGCCGAAGGCGTATATTCAGGTATCGACTTTTTAAAGAACATGGAAGCGACCGGTCAGCGAGCCGATTTCAGAGGAAAAACAGTAGTTGTGGTTGGTGGTGGTAATACAGCCATGGATTGTTGCCGCACCTCAATACGATGCAAGGCCGACAAGGTGTATGTGGTGTACCGGCGAACCGAAAAAGAAATGCCTGCAAATCCCATCGAAATACACGAATCGAAAATTGAAGGCGTTGAATACCTATTCCTTACCAACCCTGTTAGAGTAAACAAAACAATTGACGGGAAGCTTGAATCGGTGCGTTTAATTAAAATGGCACTCGGCGAACCCGATGCCTCGGGACGGCGACGCCCCGTAGAAGTACCCGGTAGTGAATTCGATTTGAAAACAGACTTTATTCTGGCTGCGATTGGGCAAAAAACCGAGGTTAACTTTCTCGACGACATGAACAGCCATACCGCTGAAGGCGAACTGAAAATAAACAAATGGGGCGATATCGATGTCGACCCACTAACACTGCAAACAGGCATACCCGGGGTTTTTGCAGCGGGTGATGGTGTAAGCGGACCTGCTACTATTATCGAAGCGATTGCACAGGCTCAAACAGCTTCGCGCAGTTGTCATCAATACCTGATGGGTGAAGAAATGAGTCTTGACCCCGAAGAATTTGTAAGCCGTAAAGATCACTTCAGTAAACTCAACGAAAGCGATTTCAAAGGTCATTTTGAATTACAATTTCGTAAAGAAATGCCGGTTCTTGATGCTTCGGGCCGCTTGAACTTTAAAGAAGTAGAACTGGGTTACGATAACGAAGAAACCGCACTTCAGGAAACCGGACGATGCCTCGAATGTGGTTGCAGCGAGTTTTTTTCATGCGATTTGCAGAAGTATGCCACACAATATGGTGCCGACCAAAAGAAATACTCAGGGATGTACAACAACATACCTGTTGATTTCCGTCACCCGCTTATCGAAATCGATAACAATAAGTGTATTTTGTGTGCCCGTTGCGTTAGAATTTGCCGCGACATTGCCGGAGCAAATGCACTGGGTTTGGTAAAAAGAGGTGTTGAAACAGCTATAGCCCCTAGTATGGGCGACAGCCTAAGTCACACTCATTGCGATAGCTGCGGCTTGTGTATCTCTGCCTGCCCCACAGGTGCCATCACCGAAAACTTCCCGTTTAAACCGGGGCCGGTTCGCACCGACATGTTCCAAACCATCAGTCCGTTTGGCGGACTGGGCGAAAAAACCACAATACACCACAAAAACGATTTCATTTTTAAGACCACAGGTGCTAGCGGGTTCGTAAATCCCGACACAAATATCGACCCTTTGGCAAAATTCGGATATCGTTTCTTCAATACTTCAGAACGCATTACACGTCCCATGATTCGTAAAGATGGTAAACTCACTAAAGTGAGTTTCGAAGAAGCCATCAGTTTTATAGCCGAGAATATCAAGAAGGTAAAACCCGAAGAAAACGCCTTCTTTGCAGGAGCGCGACTTACCAACGAAGAACAATATCTGATTCAGAAACTGGCAAGAGCCGGTGCAAAATCCAATGCTGTTCATAGCTTTCACTATCTGTTTTCGGGCAAAGGTTACATACACAATTCATTAAAAAACGCAGCCCTTTCCGACATTCCTCAGGCAGCAAGTGTGTATTTGTTCACCTCTAGGCTAAATTACGATAATGCAGGGTTGGGTTATACAATAAATAATGCCCGGAGAAAAAACAAACTTAAGGTGCATCTGTATCTTGAAAATAACACCAACAATGTAAAACTTCAACACAAATGCGATGAAGTGCATCATGTAAAATCGTACTATTACTTTGTGAAGGCAGCCAATCATTATCTTCTTAGCCAAGGGAAAGAAAACATGATGTATATTGAGCATCATTGCAAAAACTTTGAGGAGTACAAAAAACAATTACTTAGCGAAAACTACAATGCTTTGGTTGAAAAAGCGGGTTCACGCGAGATGATAGAAAAGTTTGCTGATGCCTACAATATGCAAATGAATTCGATACTGGTCTTTGCCGAGAAAGAAATTTCGGGCAATACAGCCACCGAAATAAGAAATCTGGCCATGATAACCGGAAAACCAGGTAAAATAGCCTCGGGTATTATTGCACTTAAAGAAAAGAACAACGCACAAGGGCTGCTCGATATGGGGGCATTCTGTTGCATTGCACCGGGAACCGTAAAATATGACGACCCTGAAGTTTTGGCCAAACTCAGCAACGTATGGAAGGTACCTGTGGCCAGTTTCGATGGAATTTGTACGGCTGACAAGTTACAACAGGCTCAATTGAAAAACCTGTTGATTTTTGGAGAAGATCCGGTAGGCTGTGCTATCGACAAACAAATGGTAAAGGCCATGCTGCAACAATCGAAATTTATTGTTGTGCAAGATTACATCTTAACCGAAACAGCAGCATTGGCCGATGTTGTGCTTCCGGCAAGCAGTCCTTTCGAAACGGGAGGCAGCTTCACCAATTCGCAACGCAGCATTCAAAGCTTCGAGGCCGGTATGAAACCCATGACCGAGATGAGCAATATAGCTCAGATAAACGCACTGATGAAGCAATTTGGCATTAAAACCATAAGCGAAAACGAAGCAATTCTTGGAGAAGCCTCTGCATTTCTCAACGGAAATTCGTTAGTGCTGGAGTTCTTGTCAACCGATAGCGACAACTACCAACCTGTGTTTCGCTACGGATGCGATGTTGCAATGAAGTATTACTACGAAAATTGTTTTTTGGAATAACAGCAATTTGCCGAAAACCAAACTTTAGGTTTGTGTGCATGTAAAAATCCTACGATAGCCGGATTCGCTAAAATTATCCGGCTTCGTTTGTTTATCGCAACTTACTTATCAATACTAAAAACTAAATCCTATTTCTTTATCACAATCGTGATTCAAAAAGCATTATTTTTGAATGCTGCAGATTCGGTTTTATGTATGTAAACAAACTGTTGAAAATTTATGGATTTGGGAGATATCGATTTTAACTTTTGGCTTTTCTTCGCCGGATTGGGAATTTTTCTGTTCGGCATGTATCATCTCGAAAAAGGCTTAAAAGGCCTTGCCGGAAAATCGTTCCGGCGCATGTTGCAACGTTTCACCAACCGCAGTTGGAAAGGCGTGCTTACCGGTGCATCGGTTACTGCTATTGTTCAGAGCAGTTCGCTGGTCGATTTGCTGGTTGTGGCGTTTTTAGGAGCAGGTATGATGAATTTGCAGCACTCGCTGGGTGTGGTGTTTGGGGCAAACATTGGCACCACTGCCACGGCATGGATTGTGGCCACGCTGGGGTTTAAACTGAACATAGCCTCGCTGTCGCTGCCCTTTCTCGCCATAGGCACATTGAGCTATCTGATGCTCGACAGCCGGCCGGTTCTAAAAAACATGGGCAGCTTCCTGATTGGTTTCGGCCTGCTGTTTTTGGGGCTCGATTACATGAAAAACACTGTTGATGCGGTGTCGGGGCAAATTAACCTGAGCGAATTCAGAGGAATGAGCTTATTTGTATTTCTGCTTATCGGCCTTGTAATTACCGCTCTCATTCAGTCGAGTTCGGCAACCATTGTTATTGTCCTCAGTGCACTAAGTGCAGGGCTTATCGATATTTATCAATCGGTAGCACTGGTGATAGGAGCCAATATTGGCACCACCTCCACCCTGCTGATTGCATCGATAAAAGGCAGTGCCGACAAAAAACGGCTGGCAATAGCCAACATCATGTTTAAGCTGGTGGCGGCAAGCATTTCGTTTATTTTTCTAAGGCAGATGGTAAATATCAGCCTGAAGTATCTGTATATTACTGACCCACTTATGGAACTGGTATTTTTACATACCACCATAAATGTAATTGGTCTTTTAATATTCTTCCCTTTCATAAAGCCATTGTCGAAATTGTTACAACTGTTTTTCAAGAAAAAAAGTAAGCAGGGCGAAAGCCTTTACATAACCAATGCTCAGCCCGAAGTACCCGACATAGCCATTGCTGCACTCGAAAGCGAAGTAGAGCATGTGTTTCAGCTTAGCCTCGATTTTATAAAGGAATGCCTGATGATATCGAACAACGGAAAAAGTAAAATCGGCACCTGGACCAAGATTTTTAAAGCCGAACTGAATCCGTTACTCAAATACGAGCATTTGAAAAAGCTTGAAGATGAGATTACCATATTCTACAAACAAATACAGGAACAAACCCTTACCGAAGGCGATTCGGCAAAACTATCGGCACAAATGATTCGCTTGCGCTCGATGATATATGCGGCCAAAAACATGAAAGATGTTTTGCAAAACATAAAGCAAATTGATGAATGCGACGACAATCTGGCCACAGGCATATGGCAACGCATTCAGGAATTTTCGAAAGACAAAACCGATGCCATTGCCAACAAAGAATTAATTGCCTTGCTGCAAGCTAACGGTAACAACTGGCATGTTGAATTTGAGCAATTTTATACCGACACGGTGAACTATCTGTATCAAAATATCGACACAGTTTCGCAGCTCAAGGTACCCATTTCAACGGTAACCAATCTGATACGGAAAAGTATTTCATCGCTCGAAGAGCTTTATGTAGCTGCCACAACGCGTTAGGCAGTGCAACAAGTTCTATTCTTTTTTCCGCACGCGTCGAAATGTAAAAAACAAGACCGCACCAATCATTAACAGCACTATTGCCGAACTGATATACGATATAATATTACCTGTTCTGTACGACGGCGGGTCGAAAACAAACTCGATATTGTGTTTTCCTTCGGGCACAATCATAGCGCGCAACACATAATTAGCCCTAAAATGAGGCGTTTCCTTTCCATCAACATAGGCTTTCCACCCTTTTGAGTAGAATATTTCGGAGAATACGGCTAATTGTGGCGTTGCAACATTAGTTTCGTACATAAGACGGTTGGGGGCATATTTTGTGAGAAGAATTTGAGCAGTACTGTCGAAATTGGGAACAAATGTTTTAAGCAATGCTTCGTAGCGTAAGTCTACAATGGCTTCATCGCCAGGATTCAAATTACGAAGTGCAACAATTTCTTCGTTAGCATCTTGCACAAAGCGAAAACTTTTAACAAACCAGGCATTACCCAGCACCTTGTTATTAACAATAGGCATTGCATTTGGGCTATAAATAATATATCGGGTATTCAGCATATTCAGCATTGGCAAATTCACATTTCTGTCGAAAAGCAACTGTAATTCTTCGCTGTTAAGTCCGTTTTGCAAACCGGCATTCACATAATATCTGGCCACATACTCATCTGACGACATTACAGAGTCCATCAATTCCTGATAGCGACGCATTTTAGCTCCATGATAACCACCAACCGATTTGTGAAAATAGGAAGTACTGGCATCGTTGAACAAACTCACCGATAAATTACAAACACGATAATGGGGGTGTTTATCGGCAAGAATCGCATTATCGGCAATAGATGGCGAATAGGGTACTTCAAAGCTGCGTTTCGACACAAAATTGTCGTCGTTGAGATATCTTCGGTTTACAGGCCACATATCGGCAACAATCAATACAGCCAATGCAATGCCGGCATACATGGTTATTAGCTTTTTGTTTATCAACAGAAAAACAACCAATGCACCGAGCAATACAAAAGCCAGAGAGCGTGCAGCATCGGCACGAATTAACGACAAACGGTCTTGTTGAATGGCATTTACGAACGAGTATTGCAATTCTTTTTTCACAGCGTCGTATTGCGGGTCATCGGGCAGAGCTGAAGCCATTTGCTTAGCAAATTGATACTCGCCGGTTCCTTCACTTCCTGCAACTCCGGGCGCAGCAATAAAAACCAGTAAACAAAGCACGGTAATTCCTACAGAAATATAGAAATAGTTCTTCAGCTTGCCGATGCTTTGCTTTTCGAGAACAATTTCTCTAATTGCCAAAAAAGCCAGCAATGGCATGGTAAATTCAGCAATAACGAGAGTCATTGATACTGTTCGAAATTTATTATATCCAGGAAAGTAGTCGAGAAACAAGTCGGTAAGCCACATCATATTTTTACCCCACGACAACATGATACTAAGCACTGTTAAGGCCAACAAAGCCCATTTAATGCGACCCGGCACTATCATTAGAGATAACACAAATAAGAAAAAAACGATAGCCCCTATATATACAGGCCCCGATGTGAATGGCTGAGGTCCAAAATAAACCGGCATCTGAGTAATAATTTGCGAAGCATTTGCATCTCCATAATATCGCTTAAGCACGTTATATGTTTCGGTATCTTCAGACAGGGGTGCTCCCGATGCGCCTCCCTTAACATTAGGAATAAGAAGTGTGAAAGTTTCATCGATGCCATAACTCCATGCAGTAGCATAGTCTTTATCGAGTCCTGTGGTACGAATATGCTGAGCATTTGTCAGCTCTGTCTGCCCCCTGAGCGAATAAGGGGCATATTCCTGAGTAGTGATAATATTTGTGGCATTTATTCCGATAGCCAATGCAACACCGGCAAACAAAATTCCCGTGTTTTTCAAGAAAGCTACAATAGTTTTTTGAAGAATCGCATCAATTAGAAAGGCAATCCCTAAACCAATGATAACAAGACCTGTGTAATACACTATTTGCAAGTGATTGGTGAGAATTTGCAAGGCTAAGAAGAATGTCATCAACAGCATCCCATGCCATACTTTTCTATCGTATGCCAGATATACACCGGCAATTATGGGAGCTATAAAACCTATTGCAGCTGCTTTGGTAAGATGCCCTGCAGCAATAATAATGAAAAAATAGGATGAGAAACCAAAGGCCAAAGCTCCGGCTATGGCCCACCATACATCGAGCCGGAAAACCCTGAGAAGAATGTAAAAGCCCAGTAAATAATAAAACAGGAACGTTATAGGCTCACCAAAACCAAATCCCATAATTTTCTGAATCTTTGCAAACACATTATGTTCTTTTGGGGTACTTATGAGGTAAGTAGGCATACCACCAAACATACTGTTAGTCCAGCAAGTTATTTCGCCGGTTTGCTCTCTGAAATCGTTTTTCTCTTTGGCCGATGCCTGCCACACCTTCCAGTCGTGCATGTCTAATTTTTTGCCTGAAATTCGCGGTGAAAAATAAACCATCGAAACAATGAGAAATACCAATACCGCAATCAGATTTGGCAGAATAAGCTTTTTTAGATCTGTGTTCATGTATTATTCGTATTAATAAATTGAACTCTATTAATGAGAATATTCTTCCCATAAAGGCACAAAATTAGAATTTTTTATCAGTTGTCATAAAATATTAAAACACAGATATTCATTATTTTTTGAGTGCACAACATAAAGTTGTTAATAAAGAACCAATTCATGTTAAACGAACAAATTACCTTTCTATTGGTTAATTAATGAAGAATGCCATAACTTTGCATTAAGTTTAATTACTAATTTTTTTATTATTATGAAATATCCATGAGCGAATAAAAATAAGCACACCAACCGCGATGAATATTTACCTTCGTAGCAAACTTAATTGCTATGACAGAGATAAAATTTCCTCAGGTTGTAAAGGTAGGCTGTGGTCTTG
>Ga0334884_1002102_pt1 | contig 26813 bp, 21 predicted proteins | sample GraSluR1_MG_7_FD_207215 | JGI IMG/M metagenome (GOLD analysis project Ga0334884, IMG submission 207215) | Sludge microbial communities from methane-producing bioreactor in Wageningen University, Netherlands - Granular Sludge_12_05 R1 | ecosystem: Engineered > Bioreactor > Anaerobic >...
ACTTCCGTCCGGTCGAAAACGATGACATCTGACGAATACAACAAGAAAGCTTTGAGAATGCACCAGAATACACGCTATATGCAAGCCCGTCTGGTGTCGGGAAACAGATGTATTCCCAATGCAACCTGTACACATACAGGCAAAACAGGTTTTGATATGCTAATAATGTTCTGGCAGGGAGTCTTCTCCCCCGGATTTGCAGGTGCAATTCACTCGGCAGTTCCCCTTTTTACCAGTACAACCGCAGCCCCTGATGGCTGCGGTTTTTTTGTGTCTTTACCGCATGCGATATATCCCAAATCAAGCCCGGTAAGTGACTGCGGGGCAGGAGGTTTGTTTCATTGAAAAAACTGTTGCAATTACAAGCGATAGATCTTAAAATCGAAAAATATCTGGCACGGGAAAAGGAAATTCCCATGCAAAAAGAAAAGTTTAATATCAAATTGCAACGCTTGACAAAAGAATTAGAAGAAAGTGAACAGCGCTGTAAAACTTTAAAGCTTGAGCAACGTTCTTGTGAAGGTGATATAGAACAACGTCAGGCGGATATCCGAAGCAAAGATGCCAAATTGATGTCGGTAAAGCGTAATGAAGAATACCAGGCACTTCTGCACGAAATGGAATTGTTAAAAAAGCAGATTGGCTTAAAAGAAGAACGCATTTTGAGCATCATGATGGATTTAGAGGCATCGGAGGCGCAGTACGAAGAGGACAAAAAGCGTATAGCACGCGAGCAAGCAGAAATTGAAGAGGAATTAAAAAATATTGACGAAGAACTGGCCAAAGCAATCGCGGAACGCCAGGAATTGGAAAAGAAATTGCGTCCTCTTGCTGATACTATCGAACCCAAGTTGCTATCACAATACAAGCGAATTCGCCGGGCTAAAAAAACTGGAGCAGTAGTAGTTCCATTACATGGAGAAACCTGTTCCGGATGTCATATGATGATACGAGCTCAGATAGTAAATGAAATACTGGCCGCGCACAAGTTTCATCCATGCAGCTATTGTGGTCGTCTGCTATATGCGGATGATGTCATGGAAAATGAAGCGTTGGCTTAAAAAACGTACACGTAAAGGAAACACAAGCCGTGTTTTTCAAACGAACAAAATTTTTATCCAGGGGTTCCAAGCATGTAGTCCCCGACGGGTTGTGGGTTAAATGCCCTGGATGTAAGCAAACGGTATACAAAAGCGAGGTTGAAGCCAATAACCAGGTATGTCCTTCCTGTGGACATCATTATCGCCTTGGCGCACGAAAGCGGATTGAGCTACTTGTAGATGGCGGTTCTTTCCAGGAAACTCACACCAACTTGCGCACGGCAGACCCGCTGGAATTTGCTGTTGGCGAGGAAACATATACCCAGCGTGTGGAGCGAGCACGAAATCAGTCGGGCATGAATGAGGCCATCGTCACCGGTTTCGCCTCGATAGAAGGAGTACGCATTTCCATAGGTGCCATGGAACCGTCCTTTATTATGGCCAGTATGGGCTCGGTACTAGGCGAACAATTCTGCCGGATGTGCGAGGAAGCCGTTCGAGAAAAGACCCCGGTGATCATGTGTGCCGCTTCTGGTGGCGCCCGCATGCAGGAAGGAATTCTTGCTTTGATGCAAATGGCCAAGACCACCGATGCAGTCCGGCGATTGAATGAAGCGGGTATACCCTACATTGTCATTCTTACCGATCCGACAACAGGCGGTGTATATGCAAGTTTTGCGAGCCTGGGCGACATTACGCTTGCTGAGCCCAAAGCTTACATCGGATTTGCCGGAGCACGTCTGATTGAAGGGGCATTAAAAGTCAAGCTGCCCGACGGTTTCCAACGATCAGAATACCAGTTTGAGAATGGTTTCATTGATCAGATACTCAAACGTTCTGAGTTACGTGCGTACCTGGCCAAATTATTGCGTTACCTGTCTCCAGATGCCACCTTGCTGGACTGGGAACCACCGGTAACTCAGGTTGTCCCGGAGGAACCCGCGGAAGAATCGGTTGAACAAGCGACGAAAGCTTCTGTGGAAGGCACATGACAAACCCGATTCTCATTGAACAAAATGATTTGCGTGAATACTTGCTGGGCCTTGCTTTTCATGGCATAAAGCTGGGTTTGGACAATATCCTGCATTTACTGGAAGAAGCGGGTAACCCACATATTGATTTCCCGGCGGTACATGTCGCAGGCACCAATGGCAAAGGGAGTGTGGTCGCGTTTCTGGATGCCATGATTCGTGCCGCAGGCTACAATACTGGCCGTTTTACCAGCCCCCATCTGATTGATCTATCAGAGCGGTTTATTCTAAATGGTGTGCCGGTAAATGAAACGTCGCTGCTGGAAAATATTTCTTTTTTTAAGCATATTGCCGACGGCATGCCCCACTACCCGACTTTTTTTGAGATGAATACTGCTATGGCGTTTCGCCTGTTCCGACAAGCAGGTGTGGACCTGGGGCTGATTGAAGTCGGTATGGGGGGGCGTCTGGATTCGACCAATGTACTGATGCCATACAGTACCGCGGTGACCAATATCGGTCTTGAGCATACCCGATACCTGGGAGATACCCTGGGCAAGATTGCCTTTGAAAAAGGCGGGATATTCAAGCCGGAAACACCGGCAGTCATCGGTGAGACACACCCGGAAGCTTTATCGGTTCTGCTGAACCTGGCCCAGTCCAGGGGATGTCCAGTGAGCTTGACAGGCAAAGATTTCACCTTCAAGGTGAATGGTTCCCCCTGGAAGCAATCTTTTTCTTATCAAAGCACGCATTGGGAATTTAACGAGGTCACTCTAGGTATGGCAGGGCGGTATCAGGGAGAGAACGCTGCTGTGGCAGTCGCACTCGCGGAAACATTACTGCCAAAGTACCCCCAGTTGACCCTGGATTCGGTACAGCAAGGATTAGAAACAGCGGTCTGGCCCTGTCGTATGGACCGTGTCCTGGAGTCACCACCAGTTATCATCGACGTGGCACACAATGTGCCAGGAATTGGGCGCTTGTGTGAAGCCTTTGAGCAGACTATCACCATCATGGCCATATCTTCAGACAAAGAAGCCCGCAAAATGATAGAGATGGTGCAGCCTTTTACCCGTTCACTCATATTGACCACATTTCAAGGAAAACGTTCGCGTTCTTTGTCAGAAATGTCTGAAGCCGCAGGCACAATTCACCATCTGGCTGTACCGGGTCTGAAGGAAGCCATTGCGCTGGCCATGCAAGAAGCCAGTGAAGATTGCCCTTTGCTTATAACTGGTTCGGTTTATACTGCCGGTGAGGCAAGAAAAATACTTATTGAGGATTATGGCGCGGCTGCTTTGCGTTTCTAAAGATATTCTAAAGCATTATTGCGCAACATAATGTTCTTTGAGTTGCAATCAAGTACCCGGGTGTACCCCGGGATACGCTAAAATACCGGGTGAAGCCTTTGAATGCTTTCATGTTATTGAATATCTGTGTCGCCTTGCTGACGTTATCACAGGGAATGATTCTATATCTCCTGCTGGGCCTGCTGCCCGCAATATCGTCAGGAAGTCAGGGGGGCATTGTTGACGAAAATGGCAAAGCATGCCTGACAGAGCAATCAGCAACCGTCCTCCATGAACAGACAAATGAAGCGGATGAACACCCTGAGTTTGGAATAGAAAACACTTGCTCACCGGTATCATCAGTTATTGCACAACAATGTGTTACCGTTTATCCCATCTTCAATGCCCAAAAAACCTCTGTTGCCACGACATTGGAGCGTGCGCCACCACAAATCCAGATATTGGATATTGCTTCGTATCAATTCGTGGTTTAGAATCAAGTTGTGCATACTTCATGTCTCTACCTGGCTCGGTATTCTGATAAATACCATACAGGCACTCCAGAGTCATGCACACAATTAATTGAAGGTGAACACATACAACATGCCAAAAGCTATTCAACTACTTAAAATTTCTTCGTTAATACTGGCCGGTGTTATAAGCCTGCTGGTGGCGTATTCAATCAGCTTGGGAATGATGAGTACGCAAGGACTCCAGGTGTCCGCGATGTCGGCCTGGGGACAAAGTAAGTTACCTGTAGGATATCTGGAAAGCGGCGCAAGTATAACCCCTGCCATGCTGGAACGCTATTTACCGCCTCCACCCCGTGACGCCATACCCTATGAAGTGCGCGAACCGCTTCGTAATGGGTCGACAGTACCTGTAAAAAAGCGTTGGCTCTGGACGCCTCCCAATCAGCGTGTACATGTCGAATACCTTGAAGACCAGGATGTCCTGGACATGGATGTGCCTGTCGGTTCTATGTGGTGGAAGGAGTTTTATTTTGAATCCAGTTCAGGAGCTCATCTGATAGAACGGCGAGTGCTGTTGAAAACACCCAAAGGTGTTGGTACACAGGGCGGGTGGCGTTTCTTTACTGCCCACCACTTGCCGCAAGGGGCAGATGGGATCACTGGCAACTACCAGTCCATTGACAGCCTGCTGTTTACACCGGAATCCGAGGCCTATTTCTTTCAATCGAATGACTGGATGCCGACCGTGACAAAACAGGCGCACACACTGGTACATTTTTACGATCATACGGGAGAACAATATCCTTATATGTTCCCGGGACAATCCCTGTGTATACGGTGTCATGGTGGTGCTGCCGGTGGGTATTACAGCGATGGTGTCATCAATCAATTGGCTTTTGCCCTGCACCCGGAAAACCTTACGGTGAAGTCTCTGGAAAACTTCATCCGGCTTGGCGCCTACGATGCAGCATCTTTTCAACCAATCTTGCATGAGGAGCAAGCCAAGGATGCAGAAGCGGCTTATACCACGCAACAAGTTGATTCATATGAAGAGGACATGGAAGTTAAAACTGCACGGTTGCTGAATGTGTTCCGTAACAACTGCCTTAGTTGTCACAGTGGACACGCGCTCGCCGATGGCCGAATGGCCGCCATGCACCTTGACCCCTATTATCCATATAACACTACGGAATTACTCTCAGCCCTTGATGAAAAAGCCAAGCGCGCCCCAATGAATCCACGACCCCTGGTTGTACCGGGCGATCCGGAATCATCGGAACTATATTTACGGGTGAGTGGCAAACAAGGACGTATCCGAATGCCGTTTGCTGAAGGGGGACTGCCCGAACAGGATGAAGCATTGGTTACGCAGGTTCACGACTGGATCATCAGCCTGGCCGCGCACGGCTATTAAATAAACTTATTCAAACAGGCTTGGTACAAGATAATATGCTAAGTACACCATATTGTTCTTGAATGCAATCACAGCATTCTATGAAATAAGCCCTGTCTCTTCAGAGCCGTCCGTCGTTAATAATGCAACGGCAGCGACGGGCGGCTTCAGAGGGTAGAAATGCCCGACGTACCCAAAAGCATATGAGCCACGAGCAAATCGGCAAAAAAGTCGCTAAGACCCTGGCCAAGACAAAGTATGCTTGAGTCGGATAAACCGTTTTTTGTACCCTTCAAGAGTTTAATCAACACAAAATAAATTATGCCTTCGCATAACAACGAATCTCATACACACGTGCTTCCGTAGCACCGTTGGTGGCGTGTACCGTCAGGCGCAGTGATTTTACAGAAACTGGCTCGAAGTGGTGGCGGCGCAGCCGCAGGTAGTTGTCCTCGACTGTTGCCAGTGTGACCGTTTCGTCGTCTTCCGTAGTCGCAGTCAGGGTGTATTCGCGAACGGTTTCCGGTTGCGGTCCGAGCGTCATCCGTTTCTGACGGGGATATTGCGCGGACAGAGTTAATTCCCGATGGAGTCCGGTGTCAAAGATGATTTGCACCAGGCCAATAGTCCTGGGAGTATCCCACGTCAGCGCGATCCAGGGACCTTCTTCGCCTTCCTGCCACAGGTCTTCCATGTTACCCATCCAACGATTATTAACCTCTTCCGGCATGTCACGGGTCAGGCCGTTCAGAACATTCTCCGGCTTGCTTTCCATCACGCTTGAAGAGGCCGACGCTGTAGCCAGGCGCGCCACATCCTCGGGGTCTTCATTGCTGACTTCCCGAATGGTCTGGTCATCACGTAGTAGTTGTTGTTGCAATTGATGGGTTTGGTCGGCGTCTTCACGCAATTCGCGTGGCAAGATACCTTCCCGGGCACATAAGGCGGCTGCTGTCCCCACTGCCTGCCCCATGACACTGCAAGTGCCCATAACACGAAGTGAGCTGAATGCAACATGACTGCAACTGATATTGCGGCCTGCCATCAGGAGATTGTTGATGTTGCGTGAATAGAGTGAACCAAAGGGGATGTTGTAGGCTTCATCCATTCTGATGGAGCGATAGGGGCGCTCACCCACGGCATCGAAACCCAGTGAGGGGTGATCGTCAAATGGCCAGCCACCAATAGCTACACTGTCATGATACTGGCGCCAGTTCCCTTCAAGATCATGTTGCGTCATGATGACATCTCCCTCCAGACGCCGTGACTCTCGTTTCCCCGGGATCATACCGACTGTTTCGAGAGCCCAGTTTTCTGTATTGGGGATGTTGCCACTGTTCTTGATGTAGTCCCAGGTACCCAGTACCACTGCCAGCAGCTCAAAGCGCAACCGTTCATTGTCACGGATTGTGTCGTAAACCCCTCCCAATTCAATCCACCAATAGCCATATTCATACGAATTGCCCAAGCCACGATACGCAAAGTGCTCCTCTGAAAGCTTGCGGGCCCAGGAGGGAGCGCGATAAGGTATGGGCTGGTCATGTTCCCGAGCCGTGAACAAGATGCTCGAGCCCATGGTCTTGCCGATTTCATCGAATCCCGCCAACGGTTCATCAAACTCGTCCGGCTGATCCCGACCGATGCGGTAATCCGCACCCGCCTCAAGCGCCAGGCGGCTGTCACCAGTGGCATCTACAAACATATTCGCAGTTATGTGATAGAGGTGCTCGGTTTTATCACAGCGTGCCCAGATAGCCTCAATGGTTGTATCATCCTTCATCTCTGCCCGGTAAATAGAGGTATCGAGTATAAGCTTGAGATTGGGTTCGCTGACACACTTGTCATAGAGCATCAGGTCCCACAATTCCCAAGCACTGTGCGGATTCCATTTTGCATTCTCCAGGCGAAATTCTTCCAGCAAGCCACCTTCACGCCAACCGGCACGAGAACCGTGGTGGTCCGCACCAACAATATGCATACGGACTTCACTGCTGGCATTGCCGCCAAGACGGGAACGGTCCTGAACCAGCACTACCCGTGCGCCATTACGTGCTGCTGCGATCGCAGCGCACACGCCTGCCATCCCACCACCACAAACCACCACATCGGCTTCGAGATCAACCCGATGCATATTGGGTTCGGCATCGGAGTGTGACGTAGTCTTCGGGGCCAAGGCTTCGAATTGCCGGGCTACCTCTGTGTGCGACATATCAGATGAAGTGGAGGCAAGGGATTGCGGTGCCTTGATGATTAGACTGTATCCGGTTCCTGCAGTTCCTGCAGAGGCTGCCGCGAGAAATTGCCGCCGTGTCCAACGTGATGTCTTTTGCTTTGCCATGATGCCGTCTCCCGTCTAGATTCAAGTTTATATCGATGTTTATATCAAAATTTATATATAAAATTTATTTAAAAAAATTTTTTATAACCTTGTTATGTACACCGCAAGCTAAGACACCTGATGAAGAGTAAAACCAAATAATACCTGATTCTAATAACAACTATCGGTTATTATCCAGTTATCCAGTTAGCCAAACATACAAGGTAGTTCTACTCTTTGGTTGCAAGGCCATTTACCGCTTCTCGTACATAATGCATCCTGCCACCATATCATGCAGGCATTGGCGGTCTTCCGTCCAGAGGCACATGGCATAACCGATGCCCAAGGTGAGTACCGAAAGAATTTTCGCGAAGTACCGCCCCGTGGCACGCCAGAAAGATATTCGGTTGCCCCCCAAATCGGTTACTGCAAAGCCAAGCAGTATCTTGCCTACGGTCCCCTGTTTAGAAGAGCTTTCCATGAATGCGTAATAAAACCAGCTAACGAAAAACATCACTAGCTGATTAATCGATTCCAACGTTTCCAATTCACTACTACTGAGAATCAGGACAAGAAAAATACCGGAAATCACACTCATAACATAGTAGATGACCCCATCCAGGATCGCAGCAGCAAGGCGGTAATGTGGAGCGGGATTCGCCTTTATTATGGACACACCTCTGCCAGCGTGTTGGTTGTGTTGGGCAGGTATTGGAGGTGGATCAAGTTGTATATCAAACGGTGAAAGTTGCGACTCAGGTATCAACCCCTTCACTTGAGACGCAGGCACCCAAGTCTTTAACCCTTCTGCCCAAACAGGGGTGTCTGGAGCAAGCTTACCCGAGCGAAATAGTTCTGAAAATTCTTCTTTCGGTATGGGGCCGACTGTTTTTCCATTCAAATGAAAATACCATTCTCTATGCGTCATCGGTTCTCCATTCATGTTTATATCAACAGAAAAACACCATTTATTCTGAATTTAACAATAGCGTGATCATGAACTTATTGCAACATTTATCTCTGTATCTATAGTTTTTCCTTAAATGCAAATAAAATCACTTACGCTATTTCTGATTACAATCCGTTGAATTCCCATTGATCAAGCACATCGCGGGGATGCTCAGGAAATCCTGTCACACCTCGTGATCGCGCAAACTGGTGTATACGAAAGAGGGGTCGTGCCTCAAACGGCAAGTCTCTGAAGTCGTCTCCATCCAATGCACGTTCCAGATTTATCCGACGGCAATAATCAACTGCAACAGCATGCAATTTTTCTGCCATTTCGGGATGCGCGTCCAGCAGTTGCGTCAGCTCTTTGGGGTCCTCCTCCAGATTAAACAATTGGGCCTGGTTCCCATTGGCAAAGAAGATGTATTTCCATGCTTCATGCCGCACCATGATTTTGAACTGCCGCGTTCCCGGCGTGCCGTACAAGCCAAAGAGATAGTCCCGGGACGGCGCAACTCCGGCAATCGCGCCGAGTACATCTGTCCCATCCCGTAGTTCCTGTGTGCCTGCCGCAGTAGTAGCAATACCAAAAAGGTCAGTCAAACTGACCAGGTCTTCTCGAATTATATTTTCAGGAATTTTCGCGGGCCAGCTCAATAGAAACGGCACCTTCGCTGACACCTCAAAGAAACTCTCCTTTTGCCAGGCGGCATGATCGCCCAGATGCTCTCCATGATCCGAAAAGAAGCAAATCAGGGTGTTGTCATTTTCTCCACTGGCTTCCACCGCATCCAGAATAAGGCCAATACAATGATCAATATAGGTCAGTTCGCCATAATACCGCGAGCGCAGTACCCGTGCCAGATAGTCATTGATATCATCGGCCCAGATCAGATGATTCATCCAGGTAATCTGCTCATCCATGTGATCAATCTTAATATCGCCCCGTACCGGATTCGGCATTCGGTCGGGGTCATAGAGCCGGTTGAAGGGAATAGGAGGTGCCAGGGGAGGATGCGGTCCGATAAACGAAATAAATCCGAAATACGGACGGCTGTACGATTTTTTGATCTGCTCAACCGCACGCTTGGCGACCCAGCCTTCAACGGTATGTTCCGCAGGCATGGGACTCATCTGCGGTATGTAGTACATTTCGGTACGCTCGCCATGCAGCCCTTCGATGAAATCATAACAGGGGTGTTCACGTTCAATATACCCGGCATACGCGTCTTGCGACCGCACTTCCGCGGTACCATACAGCTCTTCTGTGTGCAGATGCACATCATAACCGAGGTCCTCGTTCCACTGGGGGTGCGTGTGAAACTTGCCAATGCCAAATGTGCGGTAGCCCAGGTTCCGCATGGTACGCGCGAGGTACGCGCCGCAACGGTCTTCCATCGCTTCCGGTTGTCCATCAACCAGGTTGGCTGGCCCGTTCTGATAGACTGCCGTCGTATGGGGTTCTCGGCCTGTGCGGATATTGTAACGCGCGGGAACACAAACAGGACAAGAGGAATATGCTTGCCTGAACGTGGCACCCCGCCGCACCAGACGGTCAAAATTTGGCGAGTAAATATCTGGATTCCCAAGCGCCGCAATCGAGTCATAACGTTGTTGGTCGGTCATAATAAAAAGTACATTCGGCTTGTTTTTCGGCATTGTATCGGTTTCCTCACGATTGGCTTGTATCCCCAATGCATTTTTACCCAAAGCGCTGTTTGCGGCAACGCCCGCTCCGACCACTCCCAGAAACGTTCTGCGGTCTATGTCGTTACCCATTGTGTAACCTCCTGAATATCTATCAATTTTAAAACAGCCAAGCGCTGTGGTTTTCAACAATAAAATGAGAACTCGGCAGCCTCAGGGACAGAATATACGGTCTGTTATTCAATGGGATTATTTCAAAGATACCGTTCAAAATCAAAATATCGAAAAAATGCAGATAGATTCTGTGTGAATGGATAGGGCCAATGATGAAATAATATCTCATGAATTATATGGCGATTGAGGAAGAGAATTGTTTATCATGCTGTTTGATTTATGATTGTCAATTTTATCAATAAACTCAATTCGAGAGGTATGGAAATTACAATGCAGAACAGATCAAAGATGACAATGAAAGGCCTTTTCACGCTCAGCGTGATCGGCGTGATCGCAATATCAAATACAGCGGCAACCAATGAACAGTTTCCATCTGAAATCACAGTTCATCCAGACCTGTCCTACTCTGAAGAAAACCCCGATCTGACACTGCAACTATACCTTCCAAAGCTGACTGAAGAACGCGTACCTTGTGTGATAGTCATTCAAGGGGGTGGATTCTCAGCCGCTGCTGGAAACAGGTTGCGCTCGACAGCGAATTATCTGGCGGAAAATGGCTTTGCTGCGGCAATGATTGCCTACCGTGGACGACCCGATCACCAGTGTTTCGATACGGTTGCTGACACCAAGACAGCGGTACGTTATATTCGTAAAATCAGTGCGGAATACCCCATTGATCCGGACCGAATTGGCGCGGTAGGTCGCTCGGCTGGAGCCACCTTGACTGCGCTGCTGGCGGTAACCGGCGGTGTTGACACATTCGAAGGCAAGGGTGGGCACTCGGAATTTTCAAGCAGCATCCAGGCAGGGGTCGCGTTTGCCGGTGTGTTTGATTTTGTTGCCCGATTCACCGATCCCCGTCAAATAGAACTCCAAAACCACATTGAAAACATCATAAAGCGAAACGAAGAATGGATTGGCACCCCATTCTCCCCTGAGAGCGATCTCTGGAAAATAGTCTCCGCGATCAATCATGTGGAGCCGAATGATGCCCCAATCCTGTTTTTACACTGCAAAAATGATGCTACTGTTCCCTGGCTGCAATCGCAAATCATGTATGAGAAGATGCGTGATGTCGGCATCGAGGCGGAAATCACCTATTACGAAACGGGGGGACATGGATTTCAACTGGAAGAACCCAATCAGCCCCTGGCCGAGATGGTTGAATTCTTCAAAGTCCATCTGACGCCAGACAATGCTGGGTCGGCTCCGGCGGAATAAGTCTTAACTCAATGAATGCTGCGATTGCTTTCCAGAACCAAATGATTCAATGGGTATATGAACCTGAGCCAGAGTCTCACTTTGCATTTTATTTGCGTAATCAGGAATGTTTTTGATATTATTACCGGCTTGCGATACTACGACCTGGTTCAAGGCTGAATCCTTGTTTTTCAGGTCACAAAAAAGACTGTGAATTGTTGACAATAAAATCTAATTATATTCTTCAGCAAGATACACAGCATTAAAAATCCTGTAGAGGGGAGGTTGAGCGTCTGTGACCAAGGTTCGCGTTAAGTCCGAAGAACCCTTTGAAAAAGCATTGCGCCGTTTCAAAAAGAAGTGCAACAAGGAAGGGTTGATGCAGCGGTTGAAAGAAACCCAGCATTTTGAAAAACCCAGTGAACGCCGCCGCCGCAAATTGGCAAAAGCAATGTCCCGCGCCATTCTCGAGGAACGGTAACCAAGTATTAATTATTAAATTCGTATACACAGATTATTTGAATCTGCAATATCTATCCCCTTGCGCTCCTGAAAAGCACAAGGGGATTTCTATTTCAGATACACATATCAAAATGTCAGTAGTTGCCGCTATTGTTGCTTCAGTCCCTCATGAAATTGCATGATTGCCGCCATTAAGTCATCACCCAGTATCTCATCAAGCGGCCGCGCCCCTCCCATCTCCTGCGCCTGTTCCAGCGCATTTTCGACCACCTTCGCCATCGCCAGATGCATTTCCGGGTTATCATGCCAATAACTGTTGTCCACACTCAGCACCGCTGCAAACAAATCCCCGGGATGTGCAATTGCCTCCAACAAAGGTTCTTCCTGCAGCATTTTAACAGCCAAAGGCAACGTCCAGGGCAGCCCTGTTCCTGTCGTGATACACAAGTAAAATTCATCTGGGCTGAAACGGCTGAATCGCTTGTTGCACAATCCACGCAGCAATTTGTTGATCCGGCCATTTATATCGGGGATTTCCGCATTCACTGATGCCAGTGTCTGATCCGGGTCTATATGCCAATTATCCATCAGATGAGTTCTGCAATACGTCGATAGGCTGGCGCAAGTGAGGTATATAAAGCGCGGTATTCGGCAAACCAGGCGTCGTATTTCTTTTCATTTTCGGCAACAGGCTGTAACCGGTCCGTTTCATGAATGATAATATCGCAAGCTGCTTCTACAGAACCATGCATACCTGCGGCTACACTGGCCAGGATAGCGGCACCATACGCGGGACCCTCGTCTACATTGATGGTGACCATAGGAACATGCCCGGTGTCCGCGAGAATTTGCCGCCAGAAGGCACTGCGCGCGCCACCTCCTGATGCACGCACTTCGTCCGCGGGAATGCCCATGCCCCGTATGATTTCCAGGCTGTCCCGCATGGCGTACGCGACACCCTCAAGCACAGCCCGGGCCATGTGTGGTTTTTTGTGCCGGAGTGACATCCCGACCCAGGCAGCCTTGGCATAGGGGTCCTTGTGCGGGGTGCGTTCACCGGTTAAATAAGGCAGAAAGAGAAGTCCTTCCGCGCCCAATGGTGCCTGGGCTGCTGCCGCGGTAATGTATTCATAAGGGTCCCGGCCAGTTATCGCTGCCACTGCGCATTCATCCGCACAAAGGGCATCACGATACCATTGCAACGCGCCACCTGCGCTGAGTACGACCCCCATGGTATGCCATTTTCCCGGTACTGCATGGCAGAATGTATGAACCCGACCTTCAGGATCAGTATGGACATCTTCAGAAAAGGCAAATACAACGCCACTGGTACCCAGGGAAGCAGATACCACGCCGCGGCGCACAACACCACAGCCAACCCCACCCGCCGCGCAATCGCCACCACCAGCAACAACGGGCAAGCCTGCTGGCAGGCCAGTCTTTTGAGCGGCAGTTGCAGATAGTTTCCCGGTAACAGCGGTACCTTCATATGACTCCGGCATCCAGTCTGCATCAATCTCCAACATCGAGAGCAATTCCCTGCTCCACGTGCGATTTGTCACATCAAAGAGCAAGGTGCCGGACGCGTCGGCGACATCGGTCGCAAATTCATCGGTCAAACAAAACCGGATGTAGTCCTTAGGCAACAGCACCTTCCTGATCTTGTCATAATGCTCCGGTTCATTGTCACGCAACCAGAGAATTTTCGGTGCAGTAAAACCGGTTAACGCGGGATTCGACACCAGCTCCAGCAGCTTTTTCTCCCCCACCTTGCTGTTGATGGCATCACATTGGGCGGCTGTACGCTGATCACACCACAGGATGGCCGGGCGCAACACCTTATTGTTGCCATCGAGAAAGACCGAGCCATGCATCTGGCCGGTCAGGCCAAGGCCTTTAACATCACTAATATTGATTTTCCCTGCCAGACTTGCCAGCGCTTCATACGACGCTTTCTCCCAGTCTGCCGGGTCCTGTTCTGCCCAGTTTGGCTTCGGACTATGTAAAGGATAAGTCACCAGTGCAGAAGCCAGTAACGCCCCTTTTTCATCCATGGCAATAGCTTTTGTTCCGCTGGTGCCCACATCAAGTCCCAGTACGATTCCCATATAACCTTCCTCCCCGTTTATGCAAAATATATGTTGAATTAAACTATTCTTAATACGCAACTTCAAGTATCAAATTGAATATTGTATCTATAGCTGATATAGCATATCGCAGATCAACAATTGGATGCACGACTGCATTGTCACCCAAACTTTTGCCCCAGTCGTAATAACCCCAGTTAGCGCTCGTTTTTTATGCTTTCTGGATAGCGCAGGGCATTTTTTGATACATTGCGTAATGCTGATCATTTATCTGCAAATCCGCAATAACCAGGTTTTGTAAACGTTCATTTTGAATACATGTACTTCAAATTCAGATACAGGTTTTTATTATAATGCATAGTAGTCCAATAAAATTATCTTGGCTTGCCCCGTGCGTGTTCTGTTTCACCGGGTTGCTCATTCTGACCGCTTGTGGTAAGCAGGAGCCCCTGCCCGGCATCGAAATTGTAAATGATTTGCCATCTGCATCTGACGCGTATGATGTTGGACTGCGTCTGGTAGACTTCACACCCTTGCCATATGATGGCGTATCGGGAAACCCCTGGGAACGCGAATTATTGCATGACCCGTATTTCGTTGACTTTTCACCGCGCATCGCTTTTTCAGACAATGTCACGGGGCACCATTGGCGTGCCGGGAACCTGGAAACAGCGGTGACCTATATTAAACACACAAAAGACGAAGAATACCGTGGCGCGTTTGCGATTGAACTAACAGCAGCAGAAACAGACGTAGTGCTGCTGCAATCGACACCAGAATTGCCCGAAGCGCCTCCCACAGGCAGTTGGCTTATTGCGCGTGCACGCGCCTGGGCTGATGTGCCGGACAGCCTGGGTTTGGTGGTCGCCTTTGAAATGGCCATCGCTGGAGAAGATGGCGAAGAAGACACAATTCAACAATTCGAAGTTGGAGAATCACACCCAGGGGATGGTCAATGGCACGACCTGTTGGTGGCTTTGCGTGCCAAACCCGAGCTATTGGGACGTTCCATCACATGCAAACTTATCCACCGGGCAGACACAGAGCATGCCGCGCTGGTGGATTGGACTTCACTGCGTATAACACCGAATGCCGCACCCATATTGAGTGGATTTGGACTGAATCCACAGGAATTACTCGAAAACCCCAGACTCGGCATGGCATTCCTGGGCGATCCTTATGGGTGGTATTTTGCAGGATATGAGAACTTTTCCGATGCACCGGAAGTATATTGGACTACCGATCTGGAGCACCTTTCGCGCGGTTCAGTAATGGTAGTACCACCATCAGAAGATGAAAACACACCATTGCGCCTCGTGCAGGACATTCCCATTTCAGAATCAATGCGCGGTCGTGAGTTGGTCTTCCGCCTGGATGCACGCTGCAACGTGCCCGAAGCCATCGGACTACAATACACCAGTGTGATGAATAACCGGGCCACAGCCCGGCGCCAACTACATCCCGGCGATGGTTCCTGGCGCCGTTTTGAAATACGCTTTCCAATACCCCAGGACACCTTGCCCACCATGATACGCTTTGAAATTCTGCGCAGTGCCGAACAAGCAGACATTGCCTGGATTGATAGGGCTTCAGTAGCACTAGAATAATCCGCCCTCTTATGTCAGCAAATTTTCCGGCATGCCAAAGACGGTGTCCAGTAGAGCACGGAGTTGGGTGGTGCTATTGACCCGGGGTGGCGGCTCGTTGGCCTTACCCCGCGCTACGGTCTTTTAATCGCTCGGCGATAGGAACAGCTAAATGCAAAAGTATCGTTTATTTCTGGGTTCTCTTCTGCAAGTAAATGACGGGAAAGAGGTGGGTATCAAGTGGAGCGCGAAATGCGACTTGAGTCATGTTTTTTTTACTGGGTTCCCAACTGCGTGAGAAGCCAGTAAAAGACAAAAGAGATTTTCGTATATATGACACAGTAAGATAGCGCAAAGGCTGGTTACACCATGAACGTATTGTTATGAGGGCAAGTTCAGCTTCTTTGCTTTTACTATTTCCGCGTTGTCGGGCAGACGCAACGTGGTAGGGCTGTAACAGTAAAAAATCAACTCACGGTACGTTGTGAGATATTTGTAATTCGTAGAGAAGAAGGAAGTTGAATCGGCAAACACAATCAGCGGGTTGTCTTGAAGGTAAGCTAACCGCTGAAATTCATCTGGTTCGACACGTATCACAGTAACTGGTTGCTGGATAGTTGTAGCGGTAAGGGCGGTGAAAGTAGCCATCTGCGCCGCTGAGTTCATGTTGTGCATGATCTGTTCCTTGACTAGTTTTTGAAAGCAAATAAAAATATGTTCAGTACCTCTAATTACAGCTATCAAACACGCTTTATTCAGTGGCCTGCAAACAAGAATGCTGGCTTTTGTTTATGCTACCATGTTCTTAGTGTATGATTTCCTGTTTGATATCACAGTCAGGGCAGTTATAATGTGCTTTTTGATGTGACTGGAAATCAGAATACCACACTGGTTGAAGTGCTTCAACAGAATCAGGACAAATACAATGCGGGGTAATCAACTTATGGGCAGGGTATCGGGTATTGTCTGTGCCGTACTGCTTACGGCAGGATGGATGGTATTGCTCGGTATGGGTTGCCGTGGACAGACAGGAAATATCTTCAGGGAGGATTCGATGAGCATGCTGGAAGTTGCACCGGAAGGCAGTCTTGAAATGTTGCTGCCGATTCCTGATAAAACCGTGGTACTCACTTTTGACGACGCGGTCAAGTCGCATCGGCATTATGTCGCGCCTTTGTTGTCGGCGTTAGAATTCAATGCTACCTTTTATATCACGGCATGCTGGATGGATGATGCCGAGAACTTTCTGTCCTGGGATGAGGTCGCTGAAATTCATGCGATGGGCTTCGAGATCGGCAATCATTCCTGGACTCACCGCGGCTTTCACACTCCGGAGAATGCCGAAGATCTCGCTGCGGAACTCACACAAGTTGAGGAAGCGCTGGCTGCTGTCGGTGTTCCACGTCCGGTTACGTTTGGTTGGCCTGGTAACGCGTTCGGTCCGGAAGCGCTGGCTGTGCTACGAGAATCGGGATATGTCTTCGCGCGTCGGGGTATGCAACCTGAAAAGCCCTATGGTGAAATCCATATGGGACCAGTATTGACCGCCGAACGGTATGACCCATTGCTGATTCCTACGACGGGCGATGCCTACCCAACCTGGACTCTGGAGCATTTTATCGAGCTGGTAAATCAGGCGAAAGCGGGACAAATAGTGGTATTGCAATTCCACGGTGTTCCGGATAACGCCCATCCGTGGGTGCATACGCCACCAGAAATGTTCGCGCAATTTATGGATTACCTGTTTGATAACAAATTTCATGTCATCGCCATGCGTGATCTCATGGCGTACATTGATCCGAATTTCCCCGTGGAAGACCCCATGGTAGCTATGCGCTATCCGGAAAAATAAATATGCTGGTTGAAGGATAGTGAACGAGGTGACACCAACAAGGAATACGCAGGCACTGGCGCGGGAAAAGACGCTGGTCGTACATTCGCATGCCAAAATAAATCTGTATCTGGATGTGTTGCAGCGACGGCGGGATGGTTTCACCAACATTGAAACGCTATTTCAGTCCGTAGCGTTGCAGGACACGCTGGAAGGTAGCGTTAGCTCTGATGAAATACACCTCACCTGTAATTTGGACGATCTCCCTACGGGGCCGGATAACCTGGTATGTCGTGCCGCATCATTGTTGCGAGCGGTGTCTGGTGTGGATAGGGGTGCGCAATTACACTTAACCAAACGCATTCCTGTAGCGGCGGGTCTGGCAGGGGGTTCTGGCAATGCCGCCGCGACACTTGTTCTTCTCAATCGCCTCTGGCAGCTTGACTGGCCAGTGCAACGATTGCTGTCTCTTGCCCGGAAATTAGGCTCGGATGTACCCTACTGCCTGATTGGTGGTACGGTTGCGGCCACAAGCCGTGGTGTACATCTTGAAATTATTAATCTACCAGCTCCGCTATGGGTTGTGCTGGTTCATCCACCCGTGCAAATCAGTACTGCCGCAATGTACACGCACCCCCGACTGACCCGAAACACACAACAACGCTTTGCAGGAAAGACCCCGGCATTTCGTCGGGCATTACGTGCACTGCGGGACGGTGCCTGGGTGCGGGTAGTGTTCAACCGTATGGAATCCGCCGCGTTTGCTGAGTATCCCGAGCTGGCCGACATCAAGGCAGAGTTGTTGTCTCGGAGATGCCTGGCCGCGGCTATGAGTGGAAGCGGGCCAACCTTGTTTGGACTTTGCAGGGATGAACAAGACGCAACAGCGGTTGCTTCCGGATTCTCCGGGTTGCAAACGACCGTTGTTCCCATGTGTGCACGTGGTCTTCAATTTGACTCCCAGGACACGCTGGTGGATTACACATCATGACCGCGCAACTTGGAGATACACTGGAAGTACTGCAAGATGCGCTGGAGCGTCTGGACACAGTGCTCCTCCAGAACCACTCCGAAGTACATGCCTGCCTCTTTCCGCGTGAGGAAACCTGGCGCGACTTGTTGCGATTCAAGCTGTTGCCCCATCTACGAAACGGAGGCTGCCTGATAGTCTCTATTACTGGGGGAACCAACACCGGGAAATCCACCATCTTGAACCGGCTCGTCGGCGCGCCAATCAGTCCGGTACGCTATACTGCCGCGGCGACATCACATCCCCTGCTGGCCTGCCCGCCTTCGCGTCTGGAGGACTGTATGTCGGGGTATCTGATCTCGAAATACCATCCGCGAAAGGTAGAGCGCCCGGAAGACATTCTCGACAACGCGGTTGCCCGCGATCATTTCTTTGTACAGGTAGTTGATTCCATATCAGAAAATCATCTCTACCTCGACACTCCGGATATTGACTCTATCGAAAAGGATAACTGGGAAGTGGCGGAAGATATCCGCGCTGCTGGTGATGTGGTGATTGCCGTGCTGACAGAAGAAAAATACAAGGATGAAAAGGTTATCTCCTTTTACCGGAACGCGCTGGCTGGCGGTCGTATCATCTTGCCTTTGATGAATAAGGCCCGCAAACGGGAGGCATTCGCAGCAGCCCGTGAACAGGTAGTCGATTTTTGTGACAGTGTTGGCTTGGCGAACAATCCCGCTTTTGTGCTTCCTTACGACGAGGACATTGACGAGCATCCTGTCGGTCCTATTCATGGCTTGACCGAAGATAAAGATTTACTGACCTATCTGGAGAGCCTGAACATTCCGCGAATCAAGGAACAGGTATACCAAAATACCTTGGAAGCTATGGTGCGGGAAATGCATCCTTTCCTCCAGCGAGCGGACAAACTGTCAAAGCAGGTACACCAGGCGATAACAGACTTGGAGAAGCACGCGGCCAAGTCCTCTTCGGCGTATACACCCACTCCAGGCGAGAGCGTGGGCGCATTGCTACATGAGTACATCCGGAAGAAACGCTGGCGCGTCACACAATACACCGCCGCTGCCGGTGCCCGCATTGTTCAGACGGGAAAAAGCGTCGCTGACCGCATGTTTCGACGCGTATCTATGGAAGGAGATGAAGTTTCTGACACGGAGCGTATTTATACGCAGAACCGTAGCATGTTGCTGGAGCAGACACGTGGTCTTTTAGACGCCTGTGTGGAGGTACGAAAGCAATTGCCAAAACCTCTGTCCAACGTGCTCCGGCATCGTCTCCACGACCAAGACGCTGTTATTGAAACGGTTATCCGGCAAACCCTGGGCGATGCCGAGGAAAGCTCCTTGTTTCGAAATGCGATGTGGGAGAAGCTGGATACCTGGTGGGAAGAGCATCCCCGTCAACGCAAGGTAATCATGGGACTCGACACCTTTTTTGTCTGTGCGCCAACAGCAGTCGGCATTCCTATCAGTGTTTTTTTTGGAGGAATTGGTGCCGCGGAAATGCTTACTGCATCCGGATATCTGGGTGCCGGAACCTATGTATACCTCATTCGCACAAACCTTTCCGCGTGGTGGCTGTCCATCATGGAACCCTGGCTGATAGAACAACGGGAGCATTACAAGAAGGCACTTGAGTCATACGTCCTGACCCCCATGCTGCATGACTTGCGTGAACTGGACACCTTGTTGCGCGGCAAAGAACTGGAAACAATCAAAAGGTGCAATGCGCAGTGTCGGTAAGCATCGCGAACATATTAACTTCCCTGAACAGCATTGCAACTTATGATGGTGCTTGGCTGGGCTTGAAGTTACACCAGCCCCGGTTGCGGGAGCAGATTCTGGAGCTACAGCAACGAGAGGAGCGGCTTGAAGATACCTTACTGGTTGGACTGGTGGGTGGAACTGGTGTCGGTAAATCCACATTGTTGAACGCGTTGGCAGGCGATGAAATCGCCCGCACCTCTGAGATGCGCCCCTGTACCCATACACCCACAGTCTACCATCCGTCGGGCATGCAACTGGATTTTTTGCAGGGCAAAAAAGTGCCGCGCTCAGTATTGGAACATCTCGTGCTGATTGATACACCAGACACCGACTCGATAGTGCCCGAGCACCGCGTGGTAACCGAAGGCATTCTGGCCCAATGCGATCTGGTATTGCTGTGTGCTACAGGGGAAAAATATCTGAATGAAGCCACTTGGTCTCTGCTGCGTCCCCTGAGCGGTTCGATTACCCTGGTGTGTGTCAATACCAAGGCATCCCCACGTGCGGAAGTCAATGCAGCCATCCGTGAAGACTGGTTGGAGGAGTTACGCAATGCCGGATTCTCCATATCGGAAGACCAGTACTTCCGGGTTCAGGCCCTGCGAAGCTTTGACCGCAAGCTGGCGGGAGAAGCACCCGGTGAAGATGAACTCGATTTCGCGGCATTGGAACATTTTCTAGCGCACAAGTTGGACGAAGAGCGTATCAAGCGTATCAAGCGCTCCAATGCTACCGGCTTGCTGAAAAAGATGACCGATGACCTATGCCGGTTAGCTGGACTGGCTGAAACCCGGCTTGATGAAATCGAACATACCTTAGTAGCAGCGGAGCGTAATGTGGCTGAGGCCTGTATCAAGAGCCTGGAAAATCGGCTGCTGTCCGAGAACCATGTCTGGAAATATTCACTGGGACATGAGGTGGGACTGCGTGCCAAAGGTCTACATGGCGTATTGTTCCGATGCATCGAATTCCTTCGTACCTTGCCGATGCATATCAGCCGCTTTCTCCCCTGGAATCGCTGGTCTGGGAAATTGAGTCAACAGACCACCACCATCCTGACCAACGATTACATGTCCGTGACGGACATAAACGCTGCTTCTGAACACATACTGCGGGTGTTTAACGAAGAAGCCCATGGTATTCGCCTGGCCTTTCGACAAAGTGATATCGAACCAGCAGACCCGGATATTGAAAGTCACCAGTTCAGGCAACGCCTCAACGATCGTATTGCCGCCGTGCTACAGGGTCCCCTGCGTGAATTGCTCGAGAAACAAAGCCGGAAACTTACCGGGCGTGCAGTCTTTTACGCGTTTGATATCCCCATCTGGCTGTACCTCATCTGGACCGCGTACTGGGCTGTGTGGGGGTTTGTGCTTGGCCCGCAACGCAGCGTAGCCTTCTTCTTTCATGCAGGTACAACCGGCCTGATACTGGCCCTGGTCCTGCTGTGTGCCTTTTACTTTCTGTTGCAAAGAAGCGCAGACAAAGCGCGACGGGAATGCGGCATCGCATTTCAGTTGGCCATCCAGGAAGGTGGACTTGCCTTCAACGCTGATAGAAAAATCATCGATGAAATTCGAGAGAAGATACAGCAGATTTACGCCATCCGCGATCAAATACGAAGCTGAAAGCCAGCCGCGTTTTACACTCCGCAGATTGCACACCTCACTGGGGATAGGCGCGGGTATGACGATGTTAGTGGGAACCCAGTAAGAGTCGTAGCTTGGTCACGCTTCGCGCTCCTTCTGGATACCCACCTTCGTAGGTATGACGGTGCGGGCGGAATGTCCATTGAGATGATATCCGTACCGCTGTTGGTACCGGTCCCATATCGCGGAGCGATTACAGCACCGTAACGCGGGGTAAGGCCGCAGACCGCCACCCCAGGTCCACGACGCCACTCCAACACTGCAACCGCTTTCGGTTTCTATCCCGAAGGGATTACATCACCGTAGCGCGGGGTAAGGCCAACGGCCGCCACCCCGGGTCCACGACGCCCCAACAACGCACCCCGGAGGGCGTACCAGCGAATTAAATCCCGATCGTTATCCGCAGATTACGCTGATGAGCGCAGATTTTGATAATGGAGGTGATGAGTAGGCGTATGCGATCATCGGTGTCGCGATGGCTGCACACCTCACTGGGGTAGAGCGTGGGTATGATGGTGTGGGGCATACATAATGTTTCTAGATATGTGTAGCGTTTACCTGTTCCATATCGCGGAGCGATTACATCACCGTAGCGCGGGGTAAGGCCAACGAGCCGCCACCCCGGGACAACACGCCACTCCAACAACGCACCCCGGAGGGCGTGCCAGCAGAGGTAAACCTTGTCCACTTCAACGTTCCACGTTTTGTAAAACGGGTTGCTGAAAGTGTCTTAATAGTTAATGATTGGCGTCAACGCATTTACAGATTACTCAAGGCAAGCTTTACCTTCTAACAGCCCCAGGAGATAATCGCCATAACCACTCTTTTGTAATGGTCTGGCCAGCTTCCGAAGGTCTTCGGCGCTGATGAAGCCCATTTGGTAGGCTATCTCCTCAATGCAACCAATTTTCTGATCTTGCCGTTCTTCTATAACCTGCACAAACTGACTTGCCTGCATGAGAGAAGCAAAAGTACCGGTGTCCAGCCAGGCCGTTCCCCGATCCAATATGGCCACTTCCAGCTTCCCTGATTCGAGATAGTGCTTGTTAACGTCGGTGATTTCATATTCACCCCGTGCACTGGGCTTGAGGGATTTGGCGATAGAGACGACTTCGTTGTCATAAAAATACAGTCCTGGTACCGCAAAATGAGAGCGTGGTTGCTCGGGCTTTTCCTCAATAGAGATAGCCCGGTTGTTTTTGTCAAATTCCACAACACCATATCGTTCGGGATCGGAGACGTGGTACGCGAATACCACCCCACCATCGGGATCACATTTCTGTTGCAAGGTCTGCTTCAACCCGGTACCGTAGAAAATGTTGTCGCCGAGTATCAATGCGACTTTGTCGTTGCCGATGAAATCGGCACCGATAACAAACGCTTGCGCCAATCCATTGGGTTCTTTCTGAATTTCATATTCCAGATGACAGCCCAGACGGGAACCATCGCCCAGCAATTGCTCAAAGCGGGGTTTATCTTCTGGTGTCGTTATCAGCATAATTTCACGGATTCCGGTCATCATTAACACTGACAATGGATAATATATCATCGGTTTATCGTATATGGGAATAAGCTGCTTACTCACGGCTTGGGTCAGTGGATACAACCGGGTACCGGAGCCACCAGCAAGGATAATACCTTTCATCAAATAAAACCTCCATCTATTAACATGTAATTTTTATAAAAGAACACCAAATATACCGTAATTCACGTACCTGTGCCAAGTAAGCGGGAAAATACTGCTCAGTCTTGGTATTTCCCATTCATTTGCGATAGAATAGGTACTTTCCCCTCGTAAATTATACTTTATTATCGATTAATTCACCCATTTGTCTGCATGGTACATAGTGACTGATACATATGGCCCAGATACTGGTGAACAGCTGACATAACCTGTTGTATATCAATTAAACTAACTAAACAGCCAGAGCGACCGCAATATTCAACACAGCGCACGCGACATAATAAATGGAGATTCAGGATGCCCGAGATCAAAGGTTTTTGTGGCCTACATTTCAATACAAACAAATTAAACACACTGGACCACGCCGTCACACCGCCCTACGATGTGATATCGACTGATGAACGTGCACTGTTGACAGAAAATGAACCGTACAGCATGGCACACCTGATTCTCCCAGAAGAACAGGAAGGGAAATCACGGTATGAAGTGGCAGCTGAAACATTGAAGCAATGGCGTAAGGAAGAAGTGCTTGTCCGAGATGAAACACCTTCTTATTATCTGCTGCGCCAACATTTCACGGACCTCGAAGGTATCGCACGTGTTCGTTGTGGTTTTTTTGCTGTTACCCGACTTCCTGAAGCTGAGGACCGGTTTATCTTGGGGCATGAACGCACCTTTGACAAGCCCGTCTCTGACCGCCTCGCCCTGACTGCTGCAACCCAGAGTAATTTTGGTGCGGTGTTTGTCTTGTATTCAGACCGTGACAAGGTGTTGGAGGGATTCCTCAGACAAATGGATGAGCGACCAGCGGACATTGAAGCGACGACCATTGACGGTGTGAAGCAGGAGCTCTGGCGTGTGTCAGAAGACCCGGCAGTAGCCGAATTTATCAAGCCACAAACATTATATATCGCCGACGGGCACCACCGTTTTAAAACTGCTTGCACTCACCGGGACGCGATGCGTGAAAAAGGTGTCGGTGACGAAAACAGCCTCTGGAACTATTGCCTGATGGGTTTTGTCGCTTTTGAGGACAGCGGACTTAGCATCTATCCCCCACACCGGCTGGTGAAAGCTCCAGAAGGCTTTAATCCGGACACCTTTGTCCAGTCGTTGCAAACCTGGTTTGATGTAACACCTGTGACCACTAATTTGCCGGAACGGGTCGCAAAAGCCAATGGACAACGTTGTACTATCGGCATTTCCATACATGGCCAAGGTGAATATCTGCTTACATTGAAAGATATTGATCGTACCGCATTACTGGGTGAAGATCGAGCCCCAGCCTGGCGGGATTTAGATGTAGCAGTATTACACCGCGGTATTCTCGAGCGAATTCTGGGACTGCCAGAAAGTGCCCTGCACCAGTATGAAAAAAATGTCGCACAGGCAATGGCAAGTGTCCATAGTGGTGCTTGTGATATCGCATTTATCTTGCAACCTACTCGTGCCGATCAAATCCGTGCCTGTGCCGATGCTGGTGAACCCATGCCGCAGAAATCAACGTATTTCTTCCCAAAGCTCCCCACAGGGGGCGTGTTTCATGTGTTTGATTAACAAGCCTGAATAATTGATTCAGAACTTTTTGATTCAGCAAACTGGCAGAATCGTCTGAATGGAACACGCAGGAAGCCCGTTCTTGTACCCACATAGCAAATACGTACTCCGTGTTGCACCATAAAATGTGCTTTTCAAAAAGGAAGGCGTCACTGGTTGACGCAGGATTGGAGAGATACCCTGTGTGTCGCCAACCCGGGACGCCGCTGAAGGGGGAAATGCTTCCGGGGGGAAATTTGTCAAAACGTAATTTTAATGTTACGTTGTGTTTTTGTTTCTATGTTTTCTATTTTCTTGAGATAAATGTTTTTCAAACAGTTACGGTTTAACTCTGCATAGTCGCCAATACAGGTGCATGCTCCAGAAAAAACTCCGAATTTGCCAAGTCTGCCACTGAGTTCACAATCAGGTCCGGACGATAGGCATATTTCGCGAGATCGTTTTTTGTGGTACCACCACTCAAAACCAGAACCGTCTTGTAGCCAAGCTGCGTACCACCTAGAATATCTGTTTCCATGGTATCTCCTATCATGATAGTATTTGCTGTCCGCACGCCAATCTCTTTTCTAGCCGCACCCATCATTACCGGGCTGGGCTTGCCAACACTGAAAGCCTTTACGCCGGTGGCACTTTCAATCATTGAAACTATTGCACCACACCCGGGGCGCATTCCGGTTGATGTTGGGCAGTTCGGGTCCAAATTTGTAGCGACCAGTTTTGCGCCTTTATGGATTAAATTTACTGCATGCTCGATCATTTCAAAGGTGAATGTTCGTCCTTCACCAACTACCACATAATCGGGATTATGATCAACAATACAATACCCGTTACTGTGTAACGCCTGTAACAACCCGCCTTCGCCAATGACGTAGGCTGTTCCATTGGGTTTTTGCAGTGAGAGAAAACGTGCTGTCGCCATGGCACAGGTAAAAATGTGCCGCTCCTCCACTTCAAAACCCATATGTTTCAATTTGGCTACGATGTCACGCCGTGTGCGCTGGCTATTATTGGTTAAAAACAGGAAGGGAATGCCCCGTTCCAGTAGAAACGTAATAAATTCATGAGCGCCAGGGATGACATCATGGCTGCGATAAATCACGCCATCCATATCTATAAGAAATCCGACTTTGTTCATGTGAGTGATAACCCCTGGTAAAAAGTGTTTTAAAACGATTATTGATTACTGTATTAGTGCTTGTTATAATTGCTGTATAATGATTATGAATACGTTCTATTTTTTCCAATGAAATTCTGGAAGATGTTTTGTTCAATGCGATGATTCAATTTTGAGTTCACTTCTTTGTTATACCTTAGTAAGTGACCCTCGGTGACCGGTGCTGCGAAGTCAAGGGGTTTTCCGGCCACCGAGGCTCGGGAGACTGTAGAGATTCGGTGAATTTTGCAATACGCTATAAACTATCCTCCTTTCGTTGATTTAATTCCTCAGCTTACGTATCAGTAGGTTGCGGATGTTGTGCTTTCATATAAGCATCTAGCGTGCCAATTCTGAAAAACCACAATATATTGTATTTATATCGACTCAAAATCTATATATTGGATACCTGGGTATCCAGACTCCAGTTATTAACGGTACGATTTGGTAGGGCGCAGCGCCCTAACCTACATCGTGGTTGGCCGAAGCAATAGCACATGACCAGAATAGCGTCTGTAATTATTGATTTTCTCCGGGCTTTGTCAATTATTCGAGTTGACAAGAATCATATTTCAAAGTACTATGGGTTATA